>ENA-OPNR01000102-OPNR01000102.1-human-gut-metagenome-genome-assembly--contig:-NODE-102-length-39074-cov-6.844640_pt1 | contig 39074 bp, 20 predicted proteins | sample MGYA00241543_ERZ501783 | MGnify/ENA primary metagenome ERZ501783 (study PRJEB25962, sample SAMEA2042557) | human gut metagenome | biome: human gut; feature: human-associated habitat; material: faeces... | reverse complement strand
TTCCCAAGGCATTGTGATTTTGTTGCTCATAATTGCTCTATATTATTAATTGGTTATTGTTGTTTCTTCTCATCGGCATACGTAAATGGTATGAAGTACGTAATGAGGAACGCCGGAATGGTGGCAAACAGCGTGAAGGTAAAGAACGCCTCGTACCCCAACCAGTCGCTGACAAAACCGCTGATTGTGCCCGGCAACATCACACCCAGATTCATGATGCCCGAAGCAAAGGCATAATGTGCCATCTGGTGCTTTCCCGGCGCCACCTGCTGCATCATGAACAAAGTCAGTCCCACAAAACCAAAACCATAACCGAAGTACTCGAGCACGATGGCACTACCTATCAGCAACCCGCTTTCCGGCTGGTACATGGCAAGCAGAGTATACGCCACAAAAGGCAGATTGAAGATGCAGCACAGAGAGAACAGCGTCCGCCGCAATCCCCGGTGCGAAATGTAATAGCCTGCCAACAGTGACCCCAGCACAAAGGCTGCCGCCCCATAAGTGCCGTAGTACAAACCTATCTGCTGCTCATTCAGTCCCAAGCCACCTGCCGAACGCTCCGCCTTCAAGAAAAGAGGGACAATCTTCATGACAAAACCCTCGGCAAGGCGATAAAGGATAATGAACGCTATATAGTACCAGATGTGCTTCTTCAAGAAGAAATCCTTGATTACCGCCACCAACTGCTCCCACGTCTCTCTTGCCGACTTGGCGCCGGATGCGGCCGCACCGCCCGATGGCAGCATGCGCATGTGGTAGAAGCCAAGCAGCAGCATCACCGCCGCCAATATCAGCATCACCGTCATCCATGCATGCCGGGTAGCCTCGTGGCGGACTGCCTCTGTGGCACCCTCCACCCCACCGAAACCTACCAGCAAGGCACCTGCCAGCCAGACCAACCCGCCGGACGCCACAATCTTCGCTATATTGTAGAAGGCTCCCTGCCAACCGATATACTTGGCCTGGTCCTGCTTGTTCAGTTCCGACATGTAGACACCATCCGTAGCCACATCGTGCGTGGCTCCGCTGAAAGCAATCACTGCCAGCAGCGCAATGCATATCGCAAAAAAGAACGGTAACTGCAACGCCAAAGCCACCAGAGCAAAACCTGCTCCGGTAACCATCTGCGTCAGTACCACGAAAAACTTCTTCGTCTTGAACATTTCAAGGAACGGACTCCAAAGGAACTTCAGCGTCCAGGGCATCATGATGAGCGACGTCCACAGAGCAATCTGCGCGTCACCGATACCCATCCCCTTGAACATCAGCACAGAAACCATGTTCAGCACCACGAACGGCAATCCCATGGCGAAATATACGGTGGGGACCCACGATATAGGATTATGATTTTTTCGGCTCATCCCTTCTGTATATTATCTGTGTCACTTCAACGGTTCACTGCCCATAGTCAGCTCCAGCGTACCGCCGTCCACTATATCCTGATGCGTGAAGAATGGAGTCTCCAACTTATTGCCGTTCAGCACAATGCTCCGCACATACTTGTTGTCGCGGCTGTTGTTGTGGGCTATCACCTTGAACGACTTGCCGTCTTTCAGATGAACGGTCGCCTCGTTGAACAGCGGGCGTCCGATGGAATATACCGGCTTGCCGGGGCATACTTGATAGAAGCCCATCGCATTCAGAATGTACCATGCAGACATCTGTCCGCAGTCTTCATTGCCCGAAAGTCCGTCGGGGTTGTTGAAGTAAAGCGTATGCAGCACCTCATCCACAATCTCCTGCGTACGCCAGGGCTGGCCTACGTAGTTGTAGAGATGGGCAATGTGATGGCTTGGCTCATTGCCGTGGGCATACTGGCCTATCAGACCGGAAATATCCACCGAGGTCGATTCACCTTCCAGCTTGGAATCGGCCGTGAACAGAGAATCCAACTTGCCGATGAAGGCGTCGCGTCCTCCCATCAGTTCCACCAGTCCGTCCACATCGTGGGGAACGAACCAAGTCCACTGCCATGCCGTACCTTCGCAATAATCATCGTTACGGTGATTGGAAGCGCGGGGGTTGAAAGGCGTACGCCAGTTGCCCTCACTGTCCAGTCCGCGCATGAAGCGGGTACTCGGATCGAAATAAACTTTATATCCCTCGGCAAAAGCCGCATACTTATCGCGGTTGGCTTCGTCGTCCAAGGCACCTGCCAGTACGGAGATACACCAGTCATCGTAAGCATATTCCAAAGCTTTAGCCACAGATTCATTGTCTTTATCGCAAGGCACGTAGCCAATCTTGTTCTTCCAGTACTTGGCCTGCGGCATCAGATGCGGCACAACCAAAGGATGGGTGATAATACCCGTCGTATCGTATTCTGCCGTACGGAGGCAAGCCTTGTAAGCCTCCTGCACGTCGAAGTTACGGTATCCCTTTACATAAGAATCCGCTATGAGGGAGGCTGCATGATAACCAATCATGGTACCCGTATAGTTTCCGGCCAGTTCCCACATAGGCAGGACGCCGCCCTCGCGGGACTTCTGGATGAGCGAACGGATGAAAGCCTCGTTCAGTTCAGGATCAATAATCGTCATCAGCGGATGATAGGCACGGAAAGTGTCCCATAAAGAGAAAATGGTGTAGATAGGCTCGTCCACCCTGCCTTGATGGGGCTTCAAGTCCATACCAAAGTAACGTCCGTCAGCATCGGTAAACAAGTTGGGCTGCATACCCGTGTGGTAAAGTGCCGTGTAGAACATGGTACGCTGGTCGTTGTCCTTCGTATCGATGTCAATCTTGGAAAGATAAGTGTTCCACTGCTGGCGGGCAGCACGGCGCACACCGTCAAAATCCCATCCGGAGATTTCGGCTTCCACATTCTTGCGGGCACCGTCCATATCCACGGCAGACACACCTACCTTTACCAATACCTCCTCATTGGGCTCCGTCTGGAATTGCAGTAAAGCTTTAGCTGTAGGCAGAAGCGGACCGCCTTCGTCCAATGCCATGGAGTCCGTGACCAGCGTATAGGTGAATGGTTTGGAGAACTTGGCATAGAAGTTGATATACTGGTCGAAAGCCCAATATACAGTCTTCTTGCGTCCACGGATTTCAGTATCGCTGATTACTTCCAGCTCCATCTGTTCATTCTTCTGGCGCTGGATACTGTAATCCAGGTCGAGGATAAAACCTGCATCTTCCGCTTTCGGGAAGGTATAGCGATGAATCGCCGCACGTTTGGTAGAGGTCAGTTCGGCTTTCACCCCGTAGCGGTCCAAAAATACGGAATAATATCCCGGTTCGGCTGTTTCATTCTCGTGGGAAAAGGCAGAGGCGTACGCCATCTGCTGGCTCTTCGAGCCCATGGAGTGGTAATCCTGCCGACCTACAGTGGGCATCAGCAGCACATCCCCGTAATCGGCACAACCCGTACCGCTGACGTGGGTATGTGAAAATCCGTTGATAGTAGTATCTGCATAGTAATATCCGGAGCAGGCATCCCACTCGTAGATACGCGTGTCGGGGCTGGGCTGAATCATCCCGTTGGGAACTACCGCTCCGGGATAGGTATGCCCATGTCCACCCGTACCGATGAACGGATTGACGTAAGACGCATAGTCCGGTGCCGTCTGGGTACAGCTGCAAACCGCCCCCAGCAGAAAAAGTCCGCCCAACAGTATGGAACTAGATTTCATGTTTTTCTTCATATTGTTTATTGTATAAGTAGGTGTATAGCTTCATAATAGAATCTTGTTATATGAGAATGCTTGAGGAGGGCCGCCCTATTACTTTGAGCAAAGCCCTCCTTTGTTTCATGTATGAAAAGGTTCAAGCATCCGTTTTCCGAAACCTCAGTTTACGGAAAACACGGCATCAGCGTACCTTCTTCATCGTATAGTTCTCACTCACGAAGTAAGGAACATCGGGGAAGATGTCGGTCTCAATCTCACCGCCTACATACTTATAGGGATTGATAGCCCATCTGTTGCCCAAGCCATAGATATGCATATCACCGTTAGGAGCAATAGCACCATCCATATAGTAATCATCATAGTTAGGATATGCTTTCCACTGGAAATTCTTGCTGTAAGTACCGAAATGCATCTTGTAGGTAGCAGGGTCTTCAGCATCGCCCTCATGAATGGTTTGCGGATAGATGAGCAGTGCACCGTTATAGTAATCGCAATGCATCGGATACTTACCGGTGATTTCGGGGAAAGTGCCCCAGTTGTAAACCACATATCCGGTACCTTCTTCATCCTTCTCTATAATTACATTCTTCTCAAACTCCTGACTGCCTTTCCAATCCCACCAGCGAGGATTGCCTTCTTCATCCACATAGGTAAAGAGAGAATTGCTGGAAGTTACCTTCCACTCGCCGACCAAATCTTCATAACCCAACATTTTGCCCTGATAAGCTTCACCGATACGGCTCCAGTACTTGCCGCTCCACTCCACTTCATCATCAAAAAGTACTTTACTTATTTCCGAAAGCAACGTATAATACTGATACACCAGCGGTTTGGGATTGTAGAACATCTGAATGCCATAACCTTCATCTTTCACTTTCTGGAATTTGCTCTTGTCAAATCCACTCCAACCTCCGTTCAACTCATCATTAATCTTCCAAGGCAGCGGAGCATACTTGGATTTGGGCAGGTTCTCAAAATGAGACTCTTCACGGCCAAAGGCTCCCTCGGGATTCTGATTCTGGTAGTAACCGTAGGTCATATAGTCCACAATGTCACCTACCTTCATACCCTCTACCTCACCGTCTGGAGAGTCGAGCGAACCATATTCATACACACCGATCAGCTTGTCTCCAAATACCTGGCGGCACTCATAAACCAAACGCGCGAAGTTGGCACGTGAGCGTGTTTCGAAGCCGGGACCGGGATTGGAGTTGTTGTAGTTGGTGTACTCATCATCAAAGTCAATACCATCCAAGCCATAAATATCCAAGTAGGCTTTCAGTTCCTTGGCAAAGTCTTTGGCAGCAGCTTCCGAAAGGTTACCCATACCAGCCTCGTCATGGTTGCCAAGAATAGTCATCACCACCTTAATGCCCTTAGCCTGCAAAGGACGGATGAACTTATCCGCATTTCTCAGCAAGAAGGAAACCTGGTCATTGCAGAAAACATGTACGCGACCGGTCTTGCTATCCACATTGATGTTGGCAGCAAAAATGCTGACTACATCAAAGAAAGGCTTTCCGTCGCTCTTCATGGTATATTCACCCATATTCAAGATGTTCTCGTCATTTACTTCCACAAAGCAATGTGTAAGTATATCACCCTTACTGATACTCTCAGGAATAGCAGCCAAAGGCTTTACCAAGTAAATATATTCCTGATTGTTTGTAGAAACTTCCACACCGTTATTGGCAGATGCAGAAACGGCAACAGCATAAGTCTGTCCGATTGTGCCTCCGGCATTGATATTCAGTTCCACAGAAGCCGACTTCTGTTCGCCCGCCTTGATAGTGGCAGTTCCACCGTTCGCCAGGCTCAGCTTATCGGCGGGATACATTTTATAGCTTGTTCCATTCTTCTTATTGTAAGCCTCCAAAACGTCTTCGTCCACTTTGAAGGTCACCGTAACATCCTGCTCTGCAGCTTTGCTCAGTTCAAAATAGAGATGTCCGGTAGCAACCTTGTCGCCAAAAACAGAAAACGGGGTAAGTCCACGTGCCCCGGCGGCAGATTTTACATAGCCATACACGCCATCCACAGTATCCAGCTTGTCACTGTTGCCGGTGTTGATGACAACATCATCTTCACAACCGGTGAAGCATATTCCTGCACATGCAAAAGCCATTGCCAGCAAGCCTGATTTTACATGATTCATATATTTCATAATCAATATCTTTTTATTTGAATTAAGGTATAACTAAATTATTTAGCGGGCAGTTCCACAGCAGTCCAAGTCAATGATTCCACTGCAGTAGCATTGTTCTCATTTCCGCTATAATCGTGAATGGCAGTACCGGCGCCCTCATCGAACTTCCAGTAAGAAACCAGTCCGTCAGCATCCGGCTCTACCTGGTAGAAGTGGTCCTTTGCATTGATTTCTGCTGATGTCAACACCTTGTTCCAGATACGCACCTCTGAGATATTACCTTCCAACCAACGGTCACGATTGTATGAATGGCCAATCCAGAATCCGTTACCTTCATCGGTCATGGTCTGGCCCCAGTTCACGACTCCGCAGTCCAAAGTAGTCTCCAGCATATTCTTACCATTGATGTAGATTATAACTGTTTTTGCATCCGCATCGTAGGTCACAGCGATATGTGTCCATTCGTTTGTCGGAATAACCAGACTCTCATCGGTCACATTGCCGCTACTTGTAGCCACCTGCAACTGGTTTTGAGGAATTCCGGCATCACCGATGCGGAGCAGGAACTTACCTTCGATACCCATAATGGAAGTCAGCATCTTGTCGAACTTGCTTACGCGAATCAACGCTTCTGCCGTCAGTTTATTCATATTATTGGCAACATCCGGATTGGTCCAAGTTACGTAAACCAGATTCTTGGTAATATCAGGAACCGTATTAATCAATGCGGCACCCTTCAGCACGTAGTACATGGTACCGGAGCTCTTCAAGACTCCGATGCTTGCCTGGTCTACCGTAACCGGCAATACATATACCTTCTCACGGTCCAGCTCCGTCAAGTTCTTGAAGCTGACAGTGATGTCGTCTGAAATGACAGCACCGGCCAAAATGGTAGCCTGCGGAGTTTCTACCGTATAATAGTTTTCCGGCAGAGCCTCGGCTGTGTCATAATAGGTAGCGTTATAAGTAGCTACCAGTGAAGGGTCCGCCTTCAAGGCAATAGTTATATCCTGCGATTCAGGACGGGCCATTGAAATCCGGAATGAACCTTCCGTATCGGAAACAGTGTTTTTCAACAACACAGTACTGGTCATCGCCGAGCCGTTGATATACACCTGATTATCGAAATTCTCAACGTCATTATCATTACAAGCAGCAAATACACCTGCCAATAATGCCATCGATACTAAATATATACTTTTCAGTTTCATGATATTCTTTTATTTTTTAGGAGCAGGATTCATAATATTGATAGCTTCTCTCACGTATTGATAGGTATTGGTAGCATTGTAATAATCATTCTGCATGTTCTCAATAGCCAGACCAGCTTTTGTAAACTCTGCAGACGGTTCTGTCACCCAATAAGCAGCTTCCGACAGAGCTCTCAAAGCATTGTAATATCCGGTAGTCTTATCTGTTGTATCCAGAGAGACGGTAGATGCCGATACAATGAAGCGGTCAGCCGGAACACCGTCTGCCATCAAGGCCTGAAGCGCTTCTATCCCCAGTTGGGCAACATCCGTGACATCATTTGTAATCAAGATGATATGGTCACAAGAAGAGAGCACAGACTGGCCTATCAGGTTGGCAGGATACCCCTGGAACACCAGTTGCTTACCTGAATTGGCACTCTTCCAGTTGGATATCACACCGAAGAAAGTATCCTGATTTGCCTTTGCTTCAGCCTTGTCGGCTTCGGACATGTAGATAGGATTGCTACCACGATACTCGGCTACAATACCGTCGAAAGGTGCTTCAAGAGCTATCAGTCTGTTCAGCTCAGCCGACAGATAAGCCGAGAATGCAGATGTTTCTGTTCCTTCTTTCACCTTGTCGGTATGTTCCTTCAAGATATTGTCATAGCTGATGGAATAGAATACTTTCGTTCCCTTCTCATGTACATTTGCAATATCTTCCAATTCGAATTCCGCCAAATCGGGAGTAGTTGCGATAATTACGTCCAGGCTGTCGGGAACATCCGACATGTGCTGCCCGCGGCTGAAAGGAACTTTCTCACTATTATCAAACCAGCCGTATACAATCTTATGGTCAGAATTCTTGTATTCCTGCAAGTTCTTCAGATACTTGGCATACAGTTCGGGAGACTGTTCGTCGATTCCGGGTTCTTTCAGTTTAATACTCTCTGAATCCGTCCAGTCGGAGCAGGCAGACAATGCCAATACGGAAAAAGCTGCCAGCGCGATTCCTTTGAATGATTTCTTATATAATTTCATAATTATTCAGCATTTATTGTTATTATTTGCGTGCCCACCATACGTCAGTAGCCATGTTGTCCGGTCCACCCAGATAGCTGTTTACTGCCTCTTGCACGTTTTCAGTATTACTTGTATATTCTTCAGAAGGATAAGGCATACGGCGTGCACCTTTCTCGCTATCAACAATTCCACCACTCAAGTTACCTTCACTGGTTACAGGCAACAGTTTGGGATAGCCTGTACGGCGATAGTCAGCCCAAGCTTCGTTACCTAACGGCCAATTCGCAATCCACTTCTGGGTAATGATACGTTCCTGTTTTTCTTCCTTGGATGCCCCTTCATTCCACTTGACAGTAATGGCTGAAAGGTTCTTTTCATAAGTATTAAGACCGGCGGGATCTTTGTAAAGAGCAGGTACACTGCTTTCATCAGCCAGATAGCTGTCTACACCGGTAGCTCCCCACTGTTCGAAAGAGAGACGGACACCTTGTTCATAAAAATCAGCAGCGGTTCCTTTCATGTTGAAACCATAGATTGCAGTGGCTTCAGCACGCAAAAAAGCAACTTCTGCCGCATTCATCCAAAGCACGGGATCAGAAGAGGAAATCTTCACACGTGAATAATTGATGAAATACTCCTTCATCTTACTGAGGTTGATACCGCGACGTAATCCTACATAAGTCTCTCCAGGCCATTTTGATTCCTCAAAATAGCTGGCACGACGATTGTCGTTGTAACCGTTCATGTAGCAGATGATGTCGGCAGCAGGATGGGTATCACCACCTGAAGCTTCTTCATTGTAACGTACTGCCACAAACAACGGATTGCTGATTGTACCGAAATATTTCCATGTGGCATTGTCTGCATTTGTTTCAATCAGACCCAATTCGTGATTCACCGCACTTTCAGCCATTTCTTTAGCCTTAGCAGGGCTTACATTGGCAATACGGATAGCCAAACGCAGTTTCAATGAATTGGCAAACTTCACCCACTTCTGTACATTACCACTGTACACGAAATCTGCAGAAGCAACCAACGCCGCATTTCTGTTTTCAGTCAGCACCTCGATGGATTCGTCCAGTTCCTTGAAGAATGCGTTATATACTTCTTCCTGCGTATCATAAGGAATGGTAATCTTGCCATCCTGACCGATTTTAGAATAAGGAATAGGACCATACGCATCAGTCACGCGACTCATGGCAGCAACCTTTATGATTTGAGCAATGGCATAAGGAACCGGATTATTGGTATTCTCCGATACTTGTTTCACTGTGCTCAAGTTACCGTAAAGTGTTGAAATGATACGGTCACTTATCAAGAACACACGCGTCCAGTCATTTGTAGCATTAAAATTGGATATTGTATTGGACCAGCCAGCATTTGAATCGGCAAAATAACCTCCCAACGGTCCACCCAACAAACAATCAGTAAACTGTGCCGTATTGACATCTGATGAGATAACCGTACTTGCCAAGTTACTCATGGCAGAACCCAGTGCATAATCATCCGGAGTCAAATCACCCGGTTGATAAGGATTGGAGTTGATATCCATATAATTGCCGGTACAGGACATAAAGCCCATAACCAACGGAGCAACAATCAATTTATTTATAATATTTTTCTTTTTCATATCGTTTGGTATTAAAATTTAAAGCTCAAGCTAAAGCCGATGTTACGCAAAGCCGGCATCATGAAATAGTCTATTCCCTGATAAAAGTTATCGGTAGAAGCTACACTTTCGGGATCGAAAGGAGCCTTGCTGTAAATCATCCACAAGTTGCGGCCTACCAACGAAACCTTGATATCGCACACATCATTCAACAACTTTCTGGGGATGGTGTAACCCAAAGATACTTCCTGCAGACGAACATTGGTAGCAGAATAAGTGTAGTATTGGGGAACAGACGTGCCGCTACCTACTACACCGTACCATGTTTCGGGGTTTACCTTATCTCTACCATTCACCAACACGTAACCTAAATCACGTGCATCGGCAGAAGCCTCGGACACACCGTAATAGTCCAACATAGCTTGTGTACGTGAGTAAACCACACCACCCAAACGGGCTGAAATCAAGAAACCTGCTGTGAAATTCTTCCAAATGAAGTTATTACGCCAAGCCAAATTACCTTTAGGAAGTACGCTTCCCAACTTGATGTATTTATCCGGGTCCGTTATGGCTTCCGTAGCAACCGTTCCATTTTGGTCCACAAAAATCTGTCCATTGGCATCACGTTTCATATCTCGCAGTGAGTAAAGGTCACCCATGCTCCCACCTTCTTTCAGCAAGAAGCGGGCATCACCTAAGCCACCCATATTCAACGTGCTCAAAGAGAACAGCTCACCGGTAACGGGATTGATGGCATTGTCTGCCAAAGTCAGGATTTTATTCTTGTTACTGGAGAAGGTTATACCGGTATCCCATGTAAAATCTTTCCAGGTATTCTTGTAATTCAGCGACAACTCAATACCGGAGTTACGTACGGCACCAGTCTGGATATACATAGCCGACCAACCGCTGACAGGCAACTGCGGGTTGAATGTCTGGTTCATAGTCTTGGCATTGTAATATGTCACGTCCAATTCAAAGTTCTTGAGGAAACGCATGTTCAAACCGATTTCCCAAGAATTGGTACGTTCAGGTTTCAAATTGTACAACGGATATTGGGTCGTGATACTCCACTGGCCGGAACTTGAATTCCATTCATAGTGAGGATTAGCCAAATATCTGGAGAAAGCACTACCAACAGATGCCCATGAACCACGAACCTTTATAAAAGAAAGATAATCTTTGTTCAAGTTAGGCATTAGCTCAGACAGTACAACAGAACCACCGACTGAAGGATAGAAGAATGATTTGCTGTTGGAGTTGGGACCTGCCAACTGTGAAGGCCAGTCATTACGTCCGGTCAACGTCAAGAAGTAAGTATTCTTGTAGCCAAGCTCAGCCGAAGCGAAAAGAGACTGGGTCTGTTCACGCCATCCCTCCTGCAAACGCTGTGTCTTGCTGGCACTCAGGTTCTGAATGGCAAAGTAGTTGGTCAAACCTACCGGTTCGCCGTTGAAAGCATCGCCCCCGTCGGCAATCGGACCACGGGTCTTCATTGCATCCGAACGTATATCGGAGAATGAACCACCGACATTGGCCTGAAGTGACCAGTCTTCACCGAAATATTTGTTGATACTCACCAGGAAGTCAGCATACAACTGTTTGTCCTGCGTCTTGGTAATACCATAAAGGCCGCGTGAAGAGCTCTCGGTGAGCTGGGTATTGGTAGAAGCATAGAACTTTTCTGTATAGTCATTGTTGGAGTTATCCAAACGTACACGTCCTGAAACAGTCAGCCAGTCCAGAATCTTATAGCTCAAACCGGCATTCAGCATATAGCGGTCCTTCTTGTTCTGGCGCAGATTGCGGTAGTTAATCCAATAAGGATTCTGCATTACCATACCTTCGTCACCTACCGGCCAGTATTGCGTATAAATCTTACGGGCAGCGTCATAGCGCTCATACATGCTGATATCAGACCAGTCGTTGCTGCGCGGGAACAAATAAGCACCCACCAACGGGTTGTTGTAAGTACCCTGGTTCGTCATGTTCTGGTCATTCTGCAGAATATAGCTTGCACCGAAGTCCAGAGTCATCTTGTCGTCCAGGAAAGTAGTGGTGTTACGTACCGTGAAGTTGTAACGGTTGTATTTGTTGTTGGGAACAATCCCCTTGGAGTTTACTGCAGCAGCCGATGCATACGTCTGATTTTTCTCTGTACCGGTTGACAAAGAAATACTTTCCGTACCTATAATACCCGTCTGGAAATAATCATCTTTCGGGCTGTAATTGTAATTATTGGCAGCAGACAAAGGTGCTCCCCAGCTCATGGCTCCTGAAGTACTCATCACACCACCGGTTCCCGTACCGTAACGGTTTTGGAAGCTCGGCATCACAAACGGATTGGTGAATTCGGTATTGCTGCTGACAGTAAGGCTCACCTTACCTTCTTTACCTTTCTTTGTAGTAATGACAATGGCACCGTTGGCAGCTTCCGAACCATCCAAGGCGGCAGCGGCAGCACCGGTCAAGACTGACATAGACTCGATGTCTTCCGGGTTGATGTCGGCAATCGGTTCTGAAGAACCCTGAGAGTCGAACTCCTTACCTCCGGCAGTACCACGTCCGGAGAAAATAGGCACACCGTCAATAACATAAAGTGCATTGGAAGACTGCATGATGGATTTCGTACCACGCATCACTACCTTTGATACGCCACCCACACCGGATGAAGAAGCATTGATATTCACACCCGCTACCTTGCCACTCAATGAATTTACAAAGTTGGCGTCTTTATTGGAAGTAATGGCATCCGTATTCACCTGCTGTACATTGTAGGACAATGCCTTTTCCGATCGCTTGATACCGAGGGCAGTGACCACCACTTCTTCAATCATCTGCGTGTCATTCTGCATCAGTACATTAATGGAAGCTGAACCGGTCGCCGAAATTTCCTGCGACTTATAACCGATATAAGAGAATACAAGTACCGGATTCGCTTCTGTAGTGGTCAACGTAAAGTTACCGTCCAGGTCTGTAATACAACCATTGCTGGTACCTTTTACCAATACGTTCACACCAATCAGAGGCCCCATATCATCTGATACGACTCCGGTAATAGTCCTCTCTTTCCCCTGTTGCTTACCTTCTTGTGAAGTAGCGGTCTTTTCTGAAAGATAAACGATGTTGTCCTCCACTTTATACGAAATGTTCTTCCCCTTGAGAATAACATTCAAAGCATCTTCAATGGATACATTGTTCACTTTAACGTTTTCTACTGACAGCGCAGCCAGCTTGTCGTCATAAAAAAATTGATACTTGGATTGAGACTTGATTTGTTCAATGACTGTCCCCAATGTGCCACGAGACACATTCAGGTTTAACTGGGCAAAGCCCCACTGGATAGAAACTGCCATGAACAACAAAACTAATAAAGCCCGCATGAACGTCGAACTCCGAAAAGCATAATTGTCTTTCATAAACACAATTTATAGGTTATACAATAAATTACTTCGAGAGATTCATTCTCTCGCATTCCTATATAAAACAACAGACAATGAAAATACACTTACTGAAAAAGTATCTTTTTTATCATTAATCCTAAAAAAAAGAGTTACCCCGAAAACAAGTTGATATATCATTTTGCTCAATATTACTAACGAAGCAAATAATTATTTCCACCTGATTCAAGAAAAACACCTATAATACAGATAGTAAATAACAAAATGATATATCAACTTATTTTCGAGGCAACCCTTTTCTTACTATATTATTACTATTCTTTACTTCTTCAGTTCATTCGAGAAAGAATAAGGATAATCTTCCGGCTGCGTACCTCTCTTCATATTAGGCTGGCTGCCCATATCAAACCTCAAGGTACCGCCATTCAGCAAATCGCCATGCGTCAGATAATTCCTGGAATAATCCACGCCGTTCACCTTGAGAGACTCGATATACATGTTCTCCGGTGAGTTATCCGGAGCGTCAATTGTCAGGGACTTACCGTTCTCGAAATGGAGGGTAGCCTTACGGAACAGAGGGGCGCCCAATACATACTCGTCCGTACCAGGGCAAACCGGATAGAAACCAAGTGCAGAGAAGACATACCACGCGGAAGTCTGACCGTTGTCCTCGTCACCGCAATAACCGTCGGGACCGGCGGTATATAGCTTGTTCATAATCTCACGTATCCAGTATTGGGCTTTCCAGGGCTCGCTCGAATAGTTGTAGAGATATACCATGTGCTGAATAGGCTGGTTGCCGTGCGCATATTGCCCCATGTTCATTACTTGCATTTCACGCATTTCGTGAATCATGCCGCGGCTTTCCATTCCCAGTTTACCCGGGATGACAAAGACGGAATCCATCATCGCGTTGAATTCTTTCTTGCCTCCCATCAGGTTGATAAGTCCTTGCGGGTCGTGGAATACGCAGAAGCTCCAGTGCCAGCTATTCCCTTCGCAAAATTCACCGCTCCAGTCCACTGCATCGAAATTCGGATTGAATACGCCTTTGTTGTCTTTGCCAACCATCAGTTTGCGTTCCGGGTGATAGACATTTTTGTAGTTCAGCGCGTGTTTCTTATAAATGTCGATTTCGCTCTCCGGTTTACCGAGTTTCTTGCCTAATGTATAAATTGCCCAGTCGTTGTAAGCATACTCCAATGTACGTGCAACGTTTTGTCCTATGCCGATATTGTTGGCAACATATCCCAGTTGGTTGTAAGATTCGTAACCGAGACGACCTGAAGCAGTCCCGCGAAGATGTGCATTTGCTCCATGTTTCAATGCTTCCCAAAGAGTTTCGATATCATATCCTCGCAATCCTTTGATGTAAGCGTCGGCCACTACGGAAGCCGAGTTGTTGCCTACCATACAATCCCGATGTCCCGGGCTGGCCCATTCCGGCAGGAAACCGCTTTCCTTGTAAGTATTTACTAGTCCCTCCTGCATCTTTTGATTCATTGACGGATACATCAGGTTGAGGAAAGGGAACAGGCAGCGGAACGTGTCCCAGAATCCGGTGTCGGTAAACATATAACCGGGACGCACTTCGCCGTTGTAGGGGCTGTAATGCATGACTTGTCCCTTAGCATCTATCTCGTAGAAACTGCGTGGAAAAAGCATGGAACGGTATAGACAAGAATAGAAGGTACGTAAATTATCGATATTATCGTCTTCTATCTCTATTTTACTCATTTCACGGTTCCAAATCTCTCTTCCGTTCGCTACCAGTTGGTCGAAACTGTTTTTGCCAAGCTCTTTGAGATTCAACTCCGCCTGTTCGGGGCTGATAAAGGAGGAAGCAACACGTGCGTGTACGATTTCTCCCTTTTTCGTGGCGAATCCGATCACGGCCCCTGTGTGGTTTCCTTTTGCTTCTGTTTCATTCGGAAGAATGTTGTTTTCGAAAACTGTGGAAACGAATGTGAACGGTTTGTCGAATTGAATCACGAAATAGTTTTTGAAGTTTTCCGGCACACCGCCGCTATTCTTGGTTGAATAGCCGATAATCTTGTTTTCTTCCGGAATCACTTTCACATAAGAACCTTTGTCGAAAGCGTCTACAATCACGTAGGCATTCTTTGTCTCCGGATACGTGAAACGGAACATGACGGCACGCTCCGTAGGAGCAAGCTCGGTTGTTACATCATGGTCGGCAAGGTATACCTTATAATAATAAGGTTTGGCAACTTCCGCTTTGTGAGAGAACCAACTGGCACGTCGGTCTTGGTCGAATACCAGTCCGCCGGTGATAGGCATGATGGCAAACTGCCCGTAGTCGTTCATCCAGGGACTGGGCTGATGTGTTTGTTTGAATCCCCGGATTTTGTCGGCATCATACGTGTACGCCCAACCGTCTCCCATTTTACCGGTCTGAGGTGTCCAGAAATTCATTCCCCACGGCAATGCCGTAGCCGGATACGTGTTTCCGGTAGACAGTTCAAACTTGGACTGAGTGCCTACCAGTGTGCTGACATAGTCTACCGGATTCTTAACGGCAGAAGATTGCAGGCTGTACAACACGGCACCTCCAAGAAATAGCAAGTGTTTAAATGAAAAATGTGTTTTCATGAACAAATGAATTTATAGATTTGAAAATAATTTCTACGACGAAAATAGGGAGAAAAGGAATGTGCTTCTAGTAATAGAGGGGCTAAATCGTTTCTTGTCGCTGAAATTAACTACTCTGGCACGGAGCTTTACTTATATTCCGGCCAAAAAAAAGCTCGGAATGTTTTTTTGTTTACCTTTGTCATATAGCAAATCTAAGAATAATACACTATGGGAAAACAGTTGGTTTTTATTCTATTCTTTTTTCTTAATCTGTTGATACATAACGCTTATGCTTATAATTTGAAGCAAGTTGCAGATAAAGAGTATATGTCTAATAGTTCGATTACATCTCTGTGCCAGGATGAGCGTGGATTGATGTGGATCGGGACCTGCGACGGGCTGAATATTTATGATGGACAGGAGATTGAGGAATTTAAGACTCGTGACAAGGAGGATTACTTATCTGGTAATCTGATTGACAATATTGTGTATACGGGCGAAGATGTTTACTGGATTCAAACCTACTATGGGCTGAACCGTTTGAACCGGAAAACCAATACAATCACTCACTATAATGAATTTCAGAAACTCTTCTTTATGAATAAAGATAGTCATGGTAATCTGTTCATTATCCAGGATAGTAACTGCATTTATTATTATCATAAAAAAGAAGGAGTCTTCAAGAAAATCAATATCACGGGAATCCCGATTTCCGATATCGTAAACTTCTTTATCGACGGTAACAACCGGATGTGGGTAGTCATGAAAGGATATAACCGCTGTTATGATATACAGCAGGAAGCCGCATCGGGAGATATCACCCTGTTACCCCAGAAAACGAACCTGATTTATCAGACTTCCTTGATTTATTGTTTCAATGACGAGCAATCTCTTTATTACATAGACAAGGAATTTAATTTCTATGCTTTCCATATTCCGACCCAGAAGAATGAGTTTATTGCCAATCTAGGTAAAGAAATACAGGAACGTGGTAAAATTTCTTCCATCGTTCATTATCATAACAGCTATTTTGTGGGCTTTTTGATGGATGGTATTCTGCTGTTGGAGAAACAGAAGGAGACGAATCATTATCAAATTCAGTCGTTACCTATCAACAGCGGTGTATTCTGTCTCAAGAAAGACCGTTTTCAGGATGTTGTTTGGATTGGTACCGACGGGCAGGGTGTTTATCTTTATTCGAACCCGCTTTATTCTATCAAATCAATGGTGCTTAGCAATTATACCGAGAAAATAGAACGCCCCGTGCGTGCCATCTATCTTGATGATGAACGTACTTTCTGGGTGGGAACCAAAGGAAACGGAATTCTTAAAATCTATGATTACGAATTCGATAAAAACATCTCCGACTGTCGGGCGGAGGTGTTGACTACCTCTAATAGTGCTTTGAGTAGTAATGCCGTTTATTGTTTTGCCAAGAGCCACCGGAATTTGCTTTGGATAGGAGACGAAGAAGGATTAACTTATTATTCATATCGGGAAAAACGTATCAAGAGTATACCAATACGGATCGGTAACGAAGATTTTAAATACATCCATGACATTTACGAAACAGCAGATTCCGAACTGTGGCTGGCGAGTGTCGGCATGGGAGTGGTGAAAGCTCGTATTGCCGGAACATCGGACAATCCGGTGATTGTGGATGCGCAACGTTACATCATCAATGACGGCGAACTGGGATCGAACTATTTCTTTACTATTTATGCGGAGAATGAAGCCAACCTGTTGTTTGGCAATAAAGGATATGGGGTATTCCGCTATAACGAAACGACGAATGGCCTGGAACCGGTGTCTACTCACAAATACGAAAACATGACCCTGAATAATATTCTCGCTATCAGTAAAGACAGCAGCAATAACTATCTTTTCGGAACGAGCTACGGATTGATAAAGTACACATCGGAAACCTCTTATCAGCTCTTCAATGCCAAGAATGGTTTCCTGAATAATACCATTCATGCAATTCTTAGAAACTCGTCCGACGACTTCTGGTTGAGCACCAATCTTGGATTAATCAATTTCGATACGAAAAGGAATGTCTTTCGTTCATACGGTTTTGGAGATGGTTTAAAGGTGGTAGAGTTTAGTGACGGAGCCGCTTTTCGGGATTCCCAGACTGGTACTCTGTTCTTTGGCGGAATCAATGGAGTCGTAGCTATCCGGGCGGATGGCCGTCCGGAGCAGCTTTATATGCCTCCTGTTTATTTTGATAAGCTGTCTATCTTCGGTGAACAATACAATCTGGGCGAATTTCTCACCCGGAAAAAAGAAACTGAAGTCTTGAATTTGCAGTATGACCAGAATTTCTTTTCTGTTTCATTTGCCTCTGTGGATTATCTGAATGGTAATAACTGTACCTATTTCTATAAACTAAAAGGATTGAGTGACCAATGGGTAAACAATGGTTCGGAAAGCGGAGTCTCTTTTACGAATATGGCTCCCGGCGAATATACCTTACTGGTGAAATATTACAATAGTGTCTTTGATAAAGAGAGTGATGTCTATTCTCTGGTGATTCGTATAGGTGATCCGTGGTATGCTTCCTGGTGGGCTTATTTGATTTATGCCCTGTGTCTGCTTTTACTGGCAGCCTTGCTGATACGTTCCTTTATCCTGCGCTCCAAACGTAAAAAGCAGGAATTGCTGAACGAGATAGAGAAACGCCATCAAAAGAATGTCTTTGAGTCCAAACTTCGTTTCTTTACTAATATCGCACATGAATTTTGTACTCCGCTGACTTTGATTTATGGTCCTTGCGGACGAATCCTTTCATCGAAGGGACTTAGTAAATTTGTCGTGGACTACGTACAGATGATTCAGACGAATGCGGAGCGTCTCAACAACCTGATTCATGAGTTGATCGAATTCCGTCGGATTGAAACGGGAAACAGGGAAGTGCGGGTTGAATCATTGAATGTGTCTTCCATTGTGAAAGGAATAGCCAAAACGTTTGTAGAAATGGCTAAATCCAGAAACATCACTTTCTTGAGCAAGATACCCGAGCAGGTGATGTGGAACTCGGACAAAGGATTCCTGAATACAATTATTATTAATCTGATTTCTAATGCCTTTAAATATACTCCCGACGGACAGAGTATCAAGATTGAAGTGGATACGAGCCGGGAAAATATGCTGGCTCTTCGTGTAGCAAATGAAGGAAGTACCATCAAGGAAAAGGATTTTCAGTATATTTTTAATCGGTATGCCATTTTGGATAATTTCGAGAATCAGGATGAAAAGAACTTTTCACGGAACGGACTGGGGCTAGCCATCTCTTATAATATGGCAAAGTTGCTGAATGGTACGTTGAAAGTGGAAAATACTCCTGACGGATGGGTGATGTTTACACTAACCTTGCCGGTCGTGAAACTGACTACCGGAGTGTCGGAAACCAAGCGGCTCACAGCGGAATACATCCCTAAGATAGATACTCAATCGATACTGAAACTTCCCCAGTATGAGTTTGATAAGATGCGTCCTACGCTTTTGGTTGTCGATGATGAAATCGAAATGCTATGGTTTATTGGAGAAATCTTCTCGGCTGACTTCAATGTGGTAACCTTGCAAGATCCTGAACGGCTGGATCAGGTGATGAATGAGGTTTATCCGAATGTGATTATCTGTGATGTCATGATGCCGGGAATGGGCGGCATTGAACTGACCAGGCGGATCAAATCGGTGAAAGAGACAGCGCATATTCCTATTATTGTGGTTTCCGGACGGCACGAGATGGAACAACAGATGGAAGCTCTTTCTGCCGGTGCGGAAATGTATATCACGAAACCGTTTAGTGCGGAGTACCTTCGTATTTCTGTCTGTCAGGTGATGGAACGGAAAGAGGTGTTGAAGAATTATTTCAGTTCGCCGATCAGTTCTTTTGAAAAGTCGGACGGGAAGTTGACGCATAAAGAGTCGAAGAAGTTCCTTCAGTCGGTTTTGAAGATTATCAATGATAATATAACGAACAAAGATTTGACTCCACGTTATATCGCCGATCGGCTGGCAATCAGTCCCCGGAGTCTTTATCGGAAGATGGAAGAGATAGGAGAGGATAGCCCGACCGATCTGATTAAGGAATGTCGTTTGCACATAGCGAAAGATTTATTGCTGACCACTAAAAAGACGATTGATGAAATTGTATTCGATTCGGGATTCTCGAACAAAGTTACTTTCTTTAAGGTGTTCCGTGAAAAGTATGAGTGCACGCCAAAAGAGTTTCGGATGAAACATTTGGAAGAGGTTCAGCAGTAGCCTGTGGCGGGAATTTTTAAAGAAAAAGAAGAAGTAAATATCCGTGTTAATATAGTAAATATCCGTGCCAAAAGGTAAAAAAGGATAGTTAATTTTCTTTTGGTAGAGTTTAGTGATTTTATCTTTGTCTCATCGAAGTTTTTAAGTAGATAAACTTGAAAAGTATTAATTTATTAATCTTTAATCTAATGAAAAGGAAACTTAGTTTTTTATTTCTTTCAGCATTGACCATTCCATTTTTTATGGTATCGTGCAGTGATGATAAAGAAGAACAGGAAGTGAAACCGGCAACAGATCTGGTTGTCGATAATAATTCGGTGACACTACTACAAGGAGACGAAATTACGGTGAGTATCACCTCCGGTAATGGCGATTATTATGTGAAGCCATTTGATGAAAACGTGGCGACGGCTACAATCAATGGTAATAAGGTGACTATTAAAGCTACCGAAAATAGCCAGTTGGAAGAAAATAACCGTACGGAAACCACTATATTAATAGTAGATGGACGTAAGAAAGTGGCTAGAGTGCTGGTTCGGGTAGCAAAACTCTGGGATTTGACGGTAGATGCACCGGAAGAAGGTTTTGACCTTTTTATCGGTGAAAAGAGACTGGTGAAGATTTTGACCGGTAACGGAGATTATCAGATTTCCATACCGGAAGGTGCTGATAAGTTTTTGGAAGTGGGTGAACTATCCGGACAAGTTATTCCGTTGACTGCCAAGTTCGAGACTGGAGCCGATCCGGTAAATATTACGATAACAGATAAGAAAGGTAAGACAATCACTATTCCTGTGGTAGTGAACATCGTGGATCTGACACTGAAAAGTAATGAAGCCACTTTTGCCGAACCGGATGCCGAATCTCAATATATCTCTATTGAGAGAGGTAATGGCGGATATAGTTTCACTTATCAGGTGGGAGACGGCGAGCCTACTACGGATGCAACGATTGTGGAAGCTACTGAAAAAGAGAACCTGATTACCTTGAAACCCAAAGCTAGAGGTGATGTGAAAGTGATTGTGACAGACCAGAAAGGTTCTGTGGAGGAGATTTCGGTGAAAGTGAATCCATATAACCTTAAACTGGAAAATGAAGCAACTTCTTTAATCATCGGTGGTTATGAGGCATCTACAGAAATAGCTATTACCAGAGGAAATGGTGATTATAAGTTGGCACAACTCACAGATGATAATAAAACCTATTTGAAAACCGCAGAATTGATTACGGAAGACGGGGCTACCAAGTTAAAACTAACAGGAAAGAAGCTCGGGACTACCACACTGGAACTGTCTGATGCGGCAGGTCAGAAATTGACGTTACCAGTTTATGTGAATCCGGTATGTTATCGTATGGAATATGACGTATGCTTTAAAATTGATATTAAAAAGTATGCCGAATCACATTCAGAGGTGAAAAGTATGAATCAGCTTACTTTTGAGGTTGTGTTCTACCCGACTTATACTCGTTCTATGCAATCGTTTATAGGTTTGGAAAGTGTATTCCTGCTTCGTGCAGAAGCTAAGGATGTGAATCCGCGTTTTGAAATAGCCACTAAAATTAATGGTAAGAGTGATCCCCGTTTCCGTAGTCAGCAAACTATTTATTGCGATGATTCGGAAGGTGGACGTAAGACTCCGGGTAAATGGTATCATATAGCCATTGTATATGATGGAACGAAATCAAGTACTAAAGAGGCTTATAAAATGTATATAAACGGGGTGAGAGAAACGTTGACTCCTGCAGATAACTCTTATGAGGATTGTGCCCCTAATTCATCTCTCAATCTGACAGATGTAGGTGGAAATGATAAAGCACTGTTGATTGGACGTTCCGGAGATTCATATCGGGTAGGATATTGCAAAGTTTATCAGGCACGGATGTGGAAGAGAGCGTTGGACGAAAGTGAAATTAAAGCGAATATGTGCAAAATCCTTAATGCAGAAGAACACTCTGACTTGATGGGATATTGGGTATTCTCGAAAGGTGTCGGAGGTACTACAGTTTTTGAAAATTGGGGAAATGGCGGCAGCGGATTGGATGCGCAAGTTTGTTTGCAGAATATAAGCGAAAATAAACCTGCCTGGGGAGCGGAACTTCCTGCAACTTATAATGGAGATAAGAGCCGCTTTGAACCAATTGAATGTCCTCATTCATACTAAAACTAGGAATATAATAATATGAGAAACAATATGATAACAAAAAAACTAATCAAATTTGCCCTGCTGTTTTTTCTTATCGGACTGACGGCTTGTGACAATAAACTGAATCCGGGATTTGATCCGGATGATTATGAACCGATTGTTCCGCCTGAACCTGTTAGAACAATGGATGCAATGGCTAGTGGCGAGCGAGTAGTACTTTCGGGTGCTTCGTTGACGGATATTGTTCTGAAATGGACGCCTACCGAGAAACACGGAAATACAGTATATCGTTATGAAGTATTGATTGATACGATCGGGGGAGACTTTACCAAACCGGTAGAAACGATCTTTTCTGACAATAACGGTTTGGAATCACAGTTGACTTTAACCCATTATCAGGCAAACACAATAGGTAAACTGGCTAAATTCCGTTGCAATACCAACGGCACACTGCGTTGGAAGGTGTGTGCTTATTGCGGATTGGATCAGGCTCTTAGTAGTCTGGAAGGTTATTTCGTAATTTTTATGATGGACGGCATTGATGATATGCCTTCTGAAAACGAGCCGGTTTATATCACTGGCGTGGGCACGGAAGATGATGGTGATGAAGCGGAAGCACAACAAATGCTCCGTCAGAATGAAGGAATCTATCAGACTTTCACTCAATTGAAAGCCGACCAGCCATTTATATTTATGTCTACTGTAGAAGGTCGCAAATGCTATTATTATGTAGACGACAACGGAGTGTTGCGTGAGCGTAATGATGGTGAAGACTATACAGTTACGGTTCCTCAATCAGGCATCTACCGGATTACCATCAATATGGGTGAACAAACGATCAGTTACGATGAAATAGGAGCTGTATATCTTTATAACCATTCGGGTGGGTATAGACAGGATTTCAACTATCTGGGATATGGCAAATGGGGTGTGAAGAATTATACTGCCCGGAAACAAACGGAAAGTTGGGCAGGAAGCGGTGAAACCCGTCATAGCTTTAAGATGGAAATCAACGGAACAACCTACCGTTGGGGACATAAGGAGAAAGATAAAGGGCAACCGAATCTGACTACCGACAACAGCTATTATAATTTATATCAACTGGCATTGGGCACAGATCCATGGGATTACAGTTTCCGTTTCTGCGACGAATTACTGCAATGGGGCGAAAAGCAGGGAAATGTCTATTATGCTACGGTGAAAACCGATGTAACCCTCTATTTCAATGCAGAGTTTGGAACGTACACCCACCGTTGGGTAGCTTCGGAAACGAATGAAGATTAAAACTGAATAATAATATGAAGAACTATATAGTATCATTATCAAAAAGAGCTTTGTTGTTAAGCGGTGCACTGGCAATATTTACAGCTTGTGACGACGGCGATCTGGGAGACATCTACAAAGGTAATTCATCCGGTGAATATGTGTCGGATGTGAACTGGACAGATGCAGCCGACAAAAGTACGGGAACTTATATCAAATATTTCTATGAGAATGCCAGCGGACGGGATACCTTTTGCGGAAGCATTTACTGGGAAAAACCGAATACACCGGAAACCGGAGAACCGGCAAGCACGGGCGGTAGCGGCGGATGGTCGCAGGGACATGCATTGGACATCGTGATCGATGCTTATATCCGTCACGCAAACAATCCCGAATATCAAGCTCATTTGTATGAAAACATCATGAAACCTTTCCTGCCGGCTTTTGATGACTGGAATGAACATTGCGGTTATGGTGGCAAAGACTTCTGGAATAACTTCTATGATGATATGGAATGGATGGCACTGTCTTGTCTGCGGGTTTATGAATTGACTGGCGATCAGGATTACTACAGTGCGTTGATGAAGATGTGGAACCATATCAAGGGAGCGAAGAATGACTATAAAGGGGTAGGAGGAATGGCATGGAAAACGGATGCGCCGGCTTCACGTATGTCTTGTTCCAATGGTCCCGGTTGCCTTCTGGCTATGAAATTGTATCAACTTACCGTTAAGGAGGCTAAAGATGGCTGGGAAGAGCAGGCTGCTTATTACCTGAACTTCGCCAAAGAGGTATACAACTGGATGACGGCTTATCTGTGTGATATTTCCACCGGACAGGTATATGATAATCTTAGTATTAAAGATGACGGAACACCGGGAGATCCTGATAAAGTAGCCTTGTCTTATAATCAGGGAACATTTATGGCGGCTGCCCTGGAGCTGTACAACGCTACCGGTGAGGATGAATATCTTCGTAATGCGGTTGCTTTCGGCTCTTACCAGGTGAATAAGAAGATGGATTCCAACTATCCGGTATTCAGTGGTGAAGGAAATTCGGGAGATAATCTTTTATTCCGTGGAATATTTGTCCGTTACTTCCTGGATATGGTGAAACAGCCGACTAACAGCCTTTATCCGGAAAAGACCAAGAATAAGTTTATCGCTGCATTGCGCAGCTGTTCTGATGTGCTTTGGACGTTGGCTCATCCCGAAGGCTATTATGTGTGGGAGTACGATTGGGCAAAAGCACCGACCTTCGGTAATCGTGACAACAGGGAAGATCGCCTGACAATTTCCTTGAATGCGGAAGTCCCGGGAGCAACAATGATTGAAATCCGTGCCCGTTATGAAGACTGGGTGCAAGGTAAAGCAACGGAAAAGGCCAACTGGGTCGGACCGGATTTCGGTAAGAAAGCAGAGGAATAAGATTGATTTATTACACATAGAAAATCGAAAAGAAAGATGATACATATAAAAAGAAATATTTGTCTGGTGGCTGTTTCTTGCACTCTTCTTGCAGGTATACCTTTGCAGGGTGTGGCGCAAACGGGAAGAACGGCAAAGGTGCAGGCCACACAAAGTAATAAAATAACAGTGTCGGGTACGGTATTGGACAAGACGACAAATGACCCGTTGATCGGTGTGTCTGTTGTCGTGAAAGGGGTGGCCAATGCAGGTACGATTACAGATATGGATGGTAAGTTTACATTGAAACTGCCTTATGCGGAAGCTCCGTTGGTGTTTTCTTACCTGGGTTACCAGCCGCAGGAAATTGTTCCCGGTGCAAAGAAGGAACTGACTGTCTTACTACAGGAAGATACGAAAGCCTTGCAGGAAGTGGTTGTGGTAGGTTATACCAAACAACGTAAAGAAACGATGATCGGTTCTGTTGCTACCATCACGACAAAAGATCTGACGCAAAGTCCTACTGCCAATATCAACAATGCGCTTGCCGGACGTCTGCCGGGGTTGATTGTAAACCAGTATGCGGGTGGTGAACCGGGTGTGGATCAAAGTGAATTGTTTATCCGTGGTAAGGCAACTTACGGTAACCAGAGTGCCATTGTCATTGTCGATGGAATCGAACGTGACATGAGTTACCTCGCACCGGATGAAATTGAAACATTCACTATCCTGAAAGATGCTTCCGCCACTGCCGCTTATGGTATCCGTGGTGCAAATGGTGTAATCGTTATTACTACCAAACGTGGTAAGGCAGCGGAAAAGGCAACCGTGAACCTGAAAGCCTCTATCGGTATTAACCAGCCGATCGGTTTCCCCGAATATTTAGGCTCTGCCGATTATGCAACTTTATATAATGAAGCCAGATTGAACGATGCCAAGATGACGGGCGCAGACATCAGCAGTTTGAACCTTTTCTCTCAACAGGCGATTGACAATTTCCGCCGTGCGAAAGGAGACAACTCCGATGGTTTGGGATATGACTGGGATTATTATGATTTTGCCTTCAAACCCGGTTTGCAGGAAGATGTCAGCCTCTCCATCCGTGGAGGTACGGACAAGGTACGTTATTATGTATTGGCCAATTACTTTTCACAAGGCGGTAACTACAAATATTCGAATGCCGGTGAATATGACTCGCAAACCAAGTTCACCCGTTACAACTTCCGTTCGAACATCGATATCAACATTAATCGTTATTTGAGTACCCGTTTGGATTTGGGGGCCCGTATTACCGACCGTAATGCACCGGGTACAACAGCCGGTCGCCTGATGACCATCTGTGCTACCCAGCCTCCATATCTGCCCATCCTGGTGGAAGAAAATGCGCATCCGCAGAATGAGGAATACATTCAGCAAAATCCTCGTGGAATGCTTTATGGTGACAATATCTACCGTTACAATCTTCTGGGTGAATTGAGCCGTACCGGTTATCTGAATGAAAAGAACACGTATCTGAATGGTAGTTTTGCCATGAATCTGGATATGGAATTTCTGACGAAAGGATTAAAAGCGGAAGTGATGTTCTCTTATGATGCTTCTGAAGGACGCTGGATTAATCGCAAACTGGATACTTACAAAGACGGTTATCGTGAATATCCGAAATATGCGACGTTTATGCCGATCGAAGGTTCGGATGCTTATATGGCAGGCGGACACTATACGGGTGCTTACAAAACGGGTAACAAATATGATATTGACCAGACTATTGGCAACGGATTCAGTCATAACGCTTCTGACGGACGTACTTATATACAGGCACGTTTGGATTACAACCGTTTGTTTAGCAACCGCCACGAAGTGACCGCCATGTTATTGGCAAACCGTGGTAACCGTACTGTTAACAATGAACTGGCTTATCATAGCCAGGGTATCACCGGACGCTTTGCTTATTATTATAATCAGAAGTATCTGATGGAATTTAACTTCGGTTACAATGGTTCCGAAAACTTCGCTCCGGGCAAACGTTACGGGTTCTTCCCAGCTGGTTCAATCGGTTGGGTAGTCTCTGAAGAGGAATTTATGAAAAAGGCTTCCTGGATTGACTTCCTGAAAGTAAGAGCCTCCTATGGTTTGGTAGGTAGTGACAATGTCAGCAGCCGTTTCCCATATCTGGCTTTCTACGGTGGTGGCAGTGGTTATGATTTCGGTAATAACTTTGGTACGAATGTAGGCGGTACTTCCGAAGGTAATCTGGCTAATGCGAATCTGACTTGGGAGAAAGCCCGTAAACTGAATGTCGGTATTGACTTTACTACCCTGAACCAACGTTTGGCATTGACGATAGATGCATTTTATGAATATCGTTTTGACATTATTACAGATATGAATAGTGACGGTATCATGGGATATCCGGATATTGTAGGTAAAGATGCAGCTTTACAGAATCTGGGTGAAGTAAGCAACCGCGGTGTGGATATCGAATTGAGCTGGAATGATAAGATTGGAAAGGATTTCCGTTACTATATTCGTCCGAACCTGACTTTCTCCCGCAACCGTTTGGAATATAAAGCGGAAGTTGCCCGCAAGAACTCCTGGCGTAAAGAAACCGGTAAACGTTTATACGAAAACTTCGTTTATGTGTTCGATCATTTTGTAGCCGATCAGGAAGAGGCTGACCGTTTGAACAAGATCGGTTATCAGCCGTGGGGACAATTAATTCCGGGAGATGTTGTTTATAAGGATTTGGATCGTAACGGAGTGATTGATGATGAAGACCGTACAGCAATGGGAAATCCGCGTAGTCCGGAACTGATGTTCGGTATTCCTTTCGGTTTCCAGTATAAGAACTTTGATTTTAGTGTATTATTGCAAGGTGCGACAAAATCATCTATTCTGTTGAATGGGGCTGCTGTATTTGACTTCCCGCAATTTGAACAAGATAAGATCGGACGTGTGAAGAAAATGCATCTGGACCGTTGGACACCGGAAACGGCTGCTACTGCCAAATATCCGGCATTGCATTATGGAACACATGATAACAACAAGAATGGAAACAGTAGTTTGTTTTTGTATGATGCTTCCTACCTGCGTCTTAAGAATGTGGAAATTGGTTACAATGTATCACCCAAATTATTACGTAAATTCCATGTGCAACAGGCACGTATCTATGTACAAGGTCTGAATCTGTTGACTTTTGATAAACTGGGTGATGTGGATATAGATCCGGAAACGAAATCCGGAGACGGAGCTTCCTGGTATCCTATTCAAAAGGTATTCAATTTTGGTATTGATATAACATTCTAAATAAGATAGAAATATGAAAAAGTTATATAGATTTTCAGCAATTGCTTTATTGGTCCTGCCGTTGGTCTTTACTTCATGTAGCGATTACCTGGATCGGGACGATGATGATAATATTACGGAAGCGGACGTTTTTGCCCGTTACGAAAAAGTGAACGGACTGGTTTCCGACGTATATGCGGCTGCAAAGAAAGCAGACCGTCCGCTGGTGTTCTTCGAGCACTTCAGCAACAGTGCCATTACGGACGAATGTGAAGGAACTAACGTAGAGGGAAACATTACGAATAACTTCAATAACGGTGCCTGGAACCCGAATTCTTTGCCCGGTAGTGTAGGGCAATATTGGGAAGCTCTTTATGAAGGAATCCGTAAAGCGAACCTGATTATAGAAAATGTACAGAAGTATAATACGCCCGACAACCCACAGCAGGATGGTGATCTTCGCAACCGTATCGGTGAGATGTATTTCATGCGTGGTTATTTCCACATGCTGTTATTGCGTATGTATGGCGAAGCTCCTTATATTGACCGTGTGATTAATGCCGGAGATAATATGGACTTCAAGAAAGAATCTGTTCATTCGATGGTTGAAAAGATTGTGACGGATGCGCAAACTGCTTATGGCATGGTTCCTAATAAATATGTGAAAACTTCCGAGAATTTTGGGCGTGTGGATAAGGGAGCCTGTCTGGGATTGATTTCTTTTGTTCGCTGGGTAGCGGCTACTCCGTTGTGGAACGGTGCTTCTCAATATGGATACAACTTGCGTCGTGTGTTTGAAAATGAGTATGCTTATGATGCTACTCGTTGGAGAAAAGCCAAAGAAGCGGCTAAAGCCGTTCTGGATTTCGAAGTCGGCGGAACCAAGCGTTATTCTCTCTATACGAAACATGATGCAAATGATTTCAAAGATCCGGCTGACGGTAATCTGAATGACAGCCGTGTATATGCTCGTTTGTGGGATATGTTTTATGATATGGATGCCTTTGCCAATGAGTATGTGTTCTTTATGACGAAGAGCAAGGATCAGGCATGGCAGGGTGATATTTATCCGCCCAGCCGTGAGGGAAGTTCGCGCCAGCAACCGGTACAGGAACAAGTGGATGAATACGAATATATCGTAGGTGATTATGGCTATCCGGTATATTCGGCAGAAGCCCGCAAAGGTGGCTATGATGATACTAATCCGTATGTGAAAGGTACTCGTGACCCGCGTTTCTATCGTGATGTAATTTATCACGGAGCTCCTTACCGTAATAATAAGAACGAGTCGAAAACGATCAATACGGCGAGTGGTTCCGATAAGATTGGTGCTACCAATGCAACTACTACCGGTTATTATTTACGTAAATTCCAACAGGAGTCATGGAACAAATCCGGTAACTTCAGTATCAATGCGCCCGCCATCTGGCGTCTTCCGGAGTTTATTTATATTTATGCAGAGGCTTGTAATGAATTGGGCGAGGATATCGATGAAGCTTATAAATTGGTGAATACGGTTCGTGAACGTTCTTTTATGAAACCGATGCCGCCGGAAGTAAAGACTAATCAACAGTTGATGCGTGAATACATTCAGCGCGAACGTCGCGTGGAACTTTTTTATGAAGGAAAACGTCCGTGGACTTGCCGCTTGTATCTGGAACCCACCAGTAAGGAAGAGCTAGCAAAGGAAAGCCTTTGGAAATCGAGCGGGAGTGACAATTCAAAACGTACACAGAAATACTGGGCTGCCAATAACGGTGCATTGCCCCGTTGCCAGCGAATGATTAACGGAATGCGTCCGGTGCAGGATGAGAATGGGGCCATTACGGTTGACGGTGTGAAATATAGAATGGAGCGTTTCTGCGTGGAAGAACGTACGTTCTCTATTCAGCATTATCTGTTCCCGATTCGCCAGAGTGAGTTGCAGAAGACACCGACCATTGAACAAAATCCCGGATGGTAAACCGGTAGGAATGTATAACTTTAAAAAGAAAATCAGATGAAACGAATCTATACATATATGTGTCTGTTGCTTTTGTCGGTATTATCGTTTGCCGTTACAGGTTGTGATGACGATGATGACGACGATGTGGCTAAAGACTTGATAGAGTTGATTGTGAACAAACCGGTAATACGTATCGGGCAGAATGAGGAAGCCAAAGTGAATGTAGTGGTTGGAAACGGAAACTATACCGTGAGAAGTTTCAACACTGCCATTGCAACGGCTACCGTTTCCGGCGAATTGATAACTGTAAAAAGTGGCTCACAGAATGGGGCCACTACCGTCGAAGTAATGGATGGAGAAGGAGTAGTTGCCAATATTTCTGTGAATGTAGGTGTATTTGAATTGGAAGTGAATGAACCGGAGGTGATCTTGGAAGTTGCCGGTGAAAAGCAACTGATTGTTAGCATGGGAAACTTTTCCAGCAATGATGAATTGTCTTATGAGGTGGAGGATGAAACGGTTGTCAGCATGGTTAATACAGATCAGTTCCGTCCTTTCTATACTTTGACAGGTTTGAAGAACGGACATACAACAGTGACTTTTACAGACCATAAAGGAAAACTGGCAGTGGTTCAGGTGACGGTAAATCCGATTTCTATCGATGTCTCCAACCTGACACCGAGAGTGGGAGTCAACAATAAGATCATGATTACGGTAGAAAAAGGGAACGGAGGTTATAGTCTGACAGCAGAGGATGAAGAGATTGTAGCTATTCAGCAGGTGGATGACACTCGTTTCAATTTAATAGGTAAAAAAGCGGGTATCACTACCGTGTTTGTCAGAGACGAAGCGGAACAGGAATTAAGTCTGACCGTTACGGTGGTACAGGCAGATAAAGTAGCGAACCTAGGTAGCGGTAATTACTTTAAAGTACCGTTTGAATATAATGGTACGGCAGATGAATCGCTAAAGAATTTGAGTACGATCACATTTGAGGCTCGTTTCAATATTGAGTCGTTGAATGGCAATGACAATGGAAATGCCCGGATTAATACGGTGATGGGTATAGAGAAGAAATTCCTGCTGCGTGTCGACGTGCATAAGGGAGGAAGCAATGATGAAGAACGTTTCCTTCAGCTTGCTGCAGATGATAAAGGTAGTATTCGCTATGAGGGCTCTACTAAGATAGAAACCAATAAGTGGTATGATGTGGCTGTGGTATTGGATAATAGTAAGAGCGGAAGCGAACGGATTGCATTGTATGTAAATGGTGTCAGAGAAACGCTTCAATTATCAAACGGTACGCCGGATGATTTGAAAGAGATCAATCTTACTTCTGATTTCTACATCGGCCAGTCTGATGGTAAACGCCGGTTGAACGGAGCTATCAGTTATGCCCGTATTTGGACAAAAGCCTTGTCGGATCAACAGATCTCCGAGCAGAGCGGCAAGTTGTTGAGTGAGGATAAGGATGGAATGGTAGCTAATTGGTTATTCAATAATGGAAATGGTAATACCAAGACATTTGTGTCCTTGGCAGGAAAGAGCTTCGAAGCAGAGGCGGCAAATATTGTTTCAAGTTGGAAAACAGATCCGATATTGGAAACAAGTACTCCTACAGAATAATTGTAAGAAGATAGGATAATAAAAAAGCCATCCCCGGAATAGACGAAAGTAGGGATGGCTTTTTTTGTAGTGTGCTTACTATTCTTCGGCAGACTATGTCCTGCATGTTGTTGGCAAGGTTATTCCTTGACAGGCTCAGCCGGTTTGTCTTTTGATGTAGTGTCTGTGACAACTGTATCATTGACATTGGCGGCGAGTGCAACCAGTGATGCCTTTGCAGGCGCGTCTTCTTTAGTTACAGTATCTTTTACTACTGTATCATTGACAACTGTTGCATTGATTTCTGTCGGGGCTGTCACAGCTTCTGCAGAACTCTGAGCCTTTACAAGGAATGAACCACCACAAACAAACATAAACATTGCTACTACTAATACTAATTTTTTCATAATCGTTTGCTTTAATGATTATTAGACATATGTTTTCAATTCTCTACCTTTGTGTTAAGGAATCGGTTATTGCTTTTCGCTAACGTTTAATTAAAGATCAAAGCGCGTGCCAAAATTAGATAATGTATGATAAGTGATTGATAAATAAGGGAATGAGGAAGATGATGCCAATTAGGATAGTGGGGAAGTATGTGTGGAGTGTGTGGAAACTGTGGCGGGGAGTGTGGAATTATTCCACACTCCCCGCCACAGTTCTTTTATTTAGGTAATCTATTTACTTAATTTCATCCGGCCAGGGACAAGGTTTACCTGTCGCTTTGAAAGTCGGTCGTTGTGCATCTACTTTTCTTAGAAAGTTGCCCAGCTCTTTAGAAAGTTTCTTCACGATGTCCGGATGCTGTGCACTAAGGTCGTTGCTTTCTCCTATATCATCAGGTATGTTGAATAACTCTTTCTTTCCTGTTCCATAGTAATAAATCAATTTCCAGTCACCGTTTCGAACGGCACAATTAAAGTTGATTCCGGGACCGTCATTTCCCCAGTTGTTAGGCATATTCCAGAAAAGACTCCGACCCTTAGCTGGGTTGCCTGTCTGTTTCAGCAGAGGGATGAAACTGATACCGTCTATCGGTTGAACTGTCTGGTAGTTCTTGACACCTGCTATTTCAAGAATAGTAGGGTAGAAGTCTTCTATCAACAAGTAGTTGTTGCATTTGCTTCCCGGAGCTACTACTCCCGGCCAACTGACAATCATCGGTTCGCGGATACCGCCTTCATAAGTAGAACCTTTACCACTGTTCAATGGATAATTCTGTGTATGCAGCTTGCCGTCACGCCATCCGGATTCGGATGCAAGTCCTCCGTTATCACTCATAAAAATGATAATAGTGTTGTTGGCTTCTCCATTCTTTTCCAGCCAGTTCATTAAATCACCTAAACTTTTATCCATTCCTTCAATCAGTGTGGCATAAGCAGCTTCATGGTCTGTCATTCCTTTTTTCTTGTACTTCTCATAGAAGCGCATATCTTTGTTCAAAGGAATGTGGATGGCATATTGCGACATATACAAATAGAAAGGCTGATTATACTTTTTCGCTTTATCCAGTGCTTTAATGGCTTCCAACGTCAATGCTTCAGTTACAAAGGTTTCCGTTCCCCAATATTTCTCTAATCCGGGAACAGACATCAGTGATACCGCTTTCCCATCTTTGGTATGTCCGTAGTTCTCTTCTCCCAGGTAACTGGCAAGTCCACCGGCCGCATGTCCGGCAATATTTACCTCGAATCCCCAATGATGCGGATCTTCCCCTGGAGTATCTATCGCTCCGAAATGGGCTTTTCCACAATGTATAGTATGATAACCGCTGTTCTTTAGCAGTTGCACGAAGGAGGTTCCTACGAAAGTATGATTAGTGCCGGACACTTGACTTACTCCATTGTAATTCCAGTCAGGGACTGCCAGAATGCTATCTTTATGGTCTGTCATTGTATTCTTTTGCAGCGTCCAGTTAGTTACTCGGTGACGTGCGGCGTTGGTTCCGGTGATGAGGCTGCACCGGGTAGGAGAACTGATACTGTTGGCATACGCTTGAGTAAACATCATTCCCTGTTTTGCTAACCGCTCCATATTGGGAGTCTCGTACAATTCGTTATAGTGTGTCTTCTGTGTCCAGAATGGGAGTGAAGTATCCTGCCATCCCATATCGTCTACCATAAAGAGAATGATATTCGGACGTTTGTCCGCGCGTTCTATTTGCATATTGCTTTGTGCTTGCAGATTGGTTACTGCGAGTGGCACAAATGCAAGGGGTAATAATGTTTTTTTATTCATGGGGGTCATTTTATTCTATGGAATATGCATTAAAATTAATAATATCTGGTAATGCGATAGATTCGGTTAAAGATAAGTTCGAGCACTACAAAAAGGAATCATTTCTCACCGTGATGAGAATAAATACTCATAGTAATGAGAACTTTTTCTCATCGCATTGAGAAAATTTTCTCATAGGCATGAGAACACTTGAGAAAATGCAAGAACGTAACTTGTTACAAATCAATATTGTATAATTTCAATTTATTATATAAAGTCTTTCGATCAATATTCAGTAATTGCGCTGCTTTACTCTTATTGTTTCCTGTTTGGCGTAGCGCCTCCAAAATATGCTCTTTTTCAGTCTCTTCATTGCGTAATGCAATGCTCGTATTGCTGGATGCAGGAGTTTCTAAAAGCTCGGTCCCCAATTCCAATAAAGTAATGAAACTGCTTTGTGCCAATAAAGTTGCTCTTTTGACGATGTTCTTCATTTGGCGCAAATTTCCCGGCCAATGATAATTCATTAAAGCTTGCGATGCTTTTGCATCGAAACCAATCAGGTGTTTATCCAGTTCCTTGTTTGCCTGATCGAGGAAGAAATTGGCAAAGAGCAGAATATCTTCTTTCCGTTCTTTCAGATCGGGCATACGGAGGGTAAATTCATTGATACGATGATAAAGGTCTTCACGGAAAGTACCTTTTTCAATGGCTTGTTCCAGATTCTCATTGGTGGCAGATACCAGACGAATATCTACCGATATCTCCTGTGTAGAACCTACCGGACGTATTTTTCTCTCTTGCAAGGCACGAAGCAGTTGTATCTGCACTTCATAACTAAGGTTTCCGATCTCATCCAGAAAGATAGTACCACCGTTGGCTGCAACGAAAGCACCCGTTTTATCTGTCAGAGCACCTGTAAACGAACCTTTCACATGACCGAAAAATTCGGAAGCAGCCAGTTCTTTGGGGATAGAACCACAATCTACGGCAATAAACGGTTTATCGTTTCGTTTGCTAAGTTGATGAATACGGTGCGCCACATACTCTTTTCCTGTTCCGCTGGAACCGTTGATAAGTACGGACATATTGGTCGGAGCTACCAGACCTACATAATTGTAGAGTTGTTTGGCTGCATCACTTTCTCCTTCCAGATAAGCACGATGATTTTCTGTTGAATCTTTAGATGAAGTAGAAGCACCTTTTTTAGAAGAAGATTTAGCAACGTTATGAGTAGCAGGACTCTTTTCAGACTGTAGACATTCAGAAATTTTCTTCAGTAATTCTTCCGGATTTACCGGTTTGGCTATATAATCACGTGCTCCCAGTTTCATTGCCTGTACGGCGGATTGTATATCCGCATAGCCAGTCATGATGATTAAAGGAATGTCCATGCCTTGTTCATTCATCCATTTCAGCAGATCGATACCTTCGTGGTCGGGTAGTCGCAGGTCTGATAAAATCAGATCGACGTTTTGGCTTTCGATATGTTTTCGGGCGCGGGCAATATTACTCACTGATGATACTTCAAAGCCCTTTTTGCCTAGCCAGGTTTTTAGCATCATTCCAAAAGTGATATCATCTTCAACGATCAATATGGAGCTCATCATGTCAGGTTTTGATTCTTTTAAGTCACAAAGGTAAGAGGATTTAGGCGAAAGTGGTATATTTGCAAACTTAAATTAAATAAAAGTGTTATGAAAAAGATTCTATTGATAATATTAACCATATCGTTTTGCGGACTTACTGCCTGCAAAACCGGAACAAAAAAAGGAGGAGACATGGATAAAGAAACGTTGGTAAAGATTGAGACAACTGTAGGAGATATCGAGGTGAAACTATATAATGAGACACCGAAACATCGTGATAATTTTATCAAACTGGTGAAGGACGGTGTTTATGAAGGCACACTGTTTCATCGTGTTATCAAAGATTTTATGATTCAGGCTGGTGACCCGGACTCAAAGAATGCACCGAAAGGAAAAATGCTGGGTACGGGAGATGTAGGTTATACTGTTCCCGCTGAATTTGTATATCCTAAATATTTCCATAAGAAAGGTGCCTTGTCCGCTGCCCGTCAGGGAGATAATGTGAACCCGAAGAAAGAATCTTCCGGTTGTCAGTTCTATATCGTGACAGGTAAGGTGTTCAATGACTCTACCTTGCTGGGTATGGAAAGCCAGATGAATGAGAATAAGATTAATGTTATTTTCAATACGCTGGCACAGAAACACATGAAGGAAATTTATAAGATGCGAAAAGCAAATGACGAAAACGGTCTTTATGATTTGCAGGAAAAGTTGTTTGCAGAGGCACAGGAAATGGCAGCTAAACAACCGGAATTTCATTTCACTCCGGAACAGATTGAAGCCTATACAACGGTGGGAGGAACTCCGCATCTGGATGGCGAATATACTGTGTTCGGTGAAGTAGTGAAAGGTCTGGATATTGTGGATAAAATCCAGCAGGTGAAAACCGACCGTAGCGATCGTCCCGAAGAAGATGTAAAAATAACAAAGGTGACAATACTTGACTGAAATATATGAAAATCAACAGGCATATTCTTGATAATGGGTTACGTCTGGTACATTCGCAGGACGAAAGTACGCAGATGGTTGCCCTTAATATATTATATAATGTGGGAGCTCGCGACGAAGATCCCGAACATACCGGTTTTGCCCATTTGTTCGAACACCTGATGTTCGGAGGGTCGGTGAATATTCCCGATTATGATATGCCGCTTCAATTGGCGGGTGGAGAGAATAATGCCTGGACGAATAATGATATAACCAATTACTACCTCACTGTACCTCGTCAGAATGTAGAAACCGGCTTTTGGTTGGAATCCGACCGGATGTTGAGTCTTGATTTTAGCGAACGGAGTCTGGAGGTACAGCGGGGAGTAGTAATGGAAGAATTCAAACAGCGATGTTTGAATCAGCCTTATGGGGATATCGGACATCTTTTGCGTCCTCTGGCTTATCAGACGCATCCTTATCAATGGCCTACTATCGGAAAAGAGTTGTCGCATATTGCCAATGCTACGCTGGAAGAAGTGAAGGCATTCTTTTTCCGTTTTTATGCTCCTAATAATGCCATATTAGCTGTGACCGGTAATATCTCTTTCGAAGAGGCGGTTGCTTTGACAGAAAAATGGTTCGGCTCTATTCCTCGTCGGGAAGTTCCTCAACGGAACCTGCCACAAGAACAGGAACAGACGGAAGAACGGCGGCTGACGGTAGAGAGAAATGTTCCTCTCGATTCTTTATTTATGGCATACCACATGCCTGCCCATTGCCATCCGGATTATTATGCATTTGATATTTTGTCGGATGTGTTGAGCAACGGACGTTCCAGCCGGTTGAACCAGCGTTTGGTACAACAGAAACAATTATTTTCGAGTATAGATGCTTATATTTCCGGCAGTGTAGATGCGGGGTTATTCCATATTAGTGGTAAACCTTCGGCAGGTGTCACCCTGGAACAGGCGGAAGCGGCAGTGCGGGAAGAACTGGAACTGTTGCAGCAAGAATTGGTTGACGAACAGGAACTGGAAAAAGTGAAGAACAAATTTGAGTCCACCCAGATATTCGGCAACATCAATTATTTGAATGTGGCAACCAACCTGGCTTGGTACGAATTGCTTGGCCGGGCGGAGGACATGGAAAAAGAGGTCGATCGTTATCGGTCTGTCACGGCTGAACAATTGCGGGCGGTAGCTCAATCTGCTTTCCGTAAGGAGAACGGAGTAATACTATATTATAAGAAACAACAAAATTAAATTCTCCCTTTTTTATAATTTATCAGTGAAAGGGGAAAGTCCCTTTGCCTGAAAATGGAGATACGTTTAGGTAACGGAAAAGTAAATGAGACATATTTATAGTACATATAAAGAGCATTATAAAGCACTAATTTTTCTCGGACTACCGATTGTGATCGGGCAAATAGGAGTGATCGTTCTCGGATTTGCGGATACGTTAATGATCGGACATCATAGTACGATTGAGCTGGGAGCAGCTTCCTTCGTAAATAATGTGTTTAATCTGGCGATTATTTTCAGTACAGGGTTTTCGTATGGACTGACTCCCATTGTAGGAGGGCTGTATGGGACTCATCAGTATGCTCCTGCCGGACAGGCATTGCGCAACAGCTTGTTGGCAAATCTGATGGTTGCATTGCTGCTGACTATATGTATGACTGTTCTTTATCTGAATATCGAGCATCTCGGACAGCCGGAAGAATTGATTCCTCTGATTAAACCGTATTACCTTGTTTTGCTTGCTTCATTAGTGTTTGTCATGCTTTTCAATGGATTCAAGCAATTCACAGACGGAATAACGGATACCCAAACCGCCATGTGGATATTGCTTGGAGGAAATGTCTTGAATATCATAGGAAACTATATCCTGATTTACGGTAAACTCGGATTGCCCGAATTAGGTTTGTTGGGAGCAGGTATTAGTACGTTGTTTTCGCGTATTGTGATGGTGATTGTATTTATAATCATCTTTATGCGTAGTCCGCGTTTCGTCCGTTATAAGATTGGCTTTTTCCGTTTGGGATGGTCACGTGCAGTATTTGGACGCTTGAATGGACTAGGATGGCCGATTGCTTTCCAGATGGGAATGGAGACAGCCTCCTTTAGTTTGAGTGCTATCATGATCGGTTGGCTAGGTACGATCGCTTTGGCTTCTCATCAGGTGATGTTGGCTATTTCGCAGTTTACCTTTATGATGTATTACGGTATGGGGGCTGCTGTTGCTGTTCGTGTCAGCAATTTCAAAGGCCAGAATGACATCGTCAATGTACGCCGTTCAGCCTATGCCGGTTTTCATCTGATGATGACATTGGGTGTCGTGCTTTCCTTGATTGTCTTCCTTTGCCGGAATTACTTGGGAAGCTGGTTTACCGACAGCCAGGAAGTGGTTGCTATGGTGACATCTTTAATTTTTCCTTTCCTTGTCTATCAGTTTGGCGACGGGCTTCAAATCACTTTCGCCAATGCTTTGCGTGGAATTTCAGATGTAAAACTAATGATGGTTATCGCCTTTATCGCCTATTTCGTTATTTCGCTTCCCGTAGGATATTTCTGCGGCTTTGTAATGGGATGGGGGATAGTAGGTGTCTGGATGGCATTTCCTTTTGGTCTGACGAGTGCGGGACTAATGCTCTGGTGGCGTTTCCACTACATGACAAAACTCCCCGAACCCCACCCCAAAACCTAATACTTAATACTTAATACTTAAAACTTTTATCCCAATGGCTTCCTTCCGTTTTACAAAGTTGAAAATAACCGCCGGTTACTTATAACATTTCTTTTGGTGGCGACTCTTAT
>ENA-OPNR01000092-OPNR01000092.1-human-gut-metagenome-genome-assembly--contig:-NODE-92-length-41059-cov-3.942713_pt1 | contig 41059 bp, 20 predicted proteins | sample MGYA00241543_ERZ501783 | MGnify/ENA primary metagenome ERZ501783 (study PRJEB25962, sample SAMEA2042557) | human gut metagenome | biome: human gut; feature: human-associated habitat; material: faeces... | reverse complement strand
CATGCCCGCCCCGACCGAAGCGGGAGTATTCGGCATGACACGGATTACCGGCGTCTTTTCGGGAAGGCCAGCTTCCAAGGCAGCCACCGTCACCGCCGCCGCAACAGAAATCACCTGCCTCGGGCGGTACGGATTTATTTCTTCCAAAACAAAAGGGATAATGTCGGGCTTTACTGCCAAAAGGACAAAATCCGCTTCTCCGATATCTTTCAGAGAAGCTGCAGATACGCCATACCGCTCTGCCTTTTCCACCGTTGACTTTTCCGTGCTTGCTTTAATGTATACTTCTTCTTTCGTCCAGAGGCCTTTGGAAAGGCATCCTGAAAGTATGGCGCCGCCCATAGCGCCGCAGCCGATCATCATAATCTTTTTCATACGCCCGGACCTCTCCATAAAGGAATCCCCGCAAGGCGGGGCAGGCTGTCCATCTCAATATGCACCGCCGATGGCGCGCACAAAAGCACCTGCCCGTTCAGAAGTTCTACTTCTCCCTTGCCGAGATAAACGGCACCGCTCATGAAATCCACAAAGCGGCTCGCCGTTTCATCATCCACATTGCTGCCAAGAACCACAAGAACTACAAGTCCTTTTTCCATGGCATCCACCGCACGGCGGGCATCACTATAAGCGCGGGGAACGAAGATGACAGCATCCAACGGACGGACAGCCCTCGCAGGCAGCGCGCCTGCCATACGGGGACCCGCCTCTTGACCGTCTTCTCCCGCAGAATCTATATACGCTTCTTCCTCCGGCTCCGTATCAAAAAGATCATAAAACAGATCGGAGATCTTCGAAAAAAATGACATTATGCCTTAGGGGCCTGCGAATCCCATGTGGGAGCTTCCGCTTCCGGAAATGCCGCAAAATTCTCACGGGACACGCTCATATTATTTGGCGCGCAGAGGTAAATGTTTTCAGAAACCTGGTCAATGCGCCCGTCCAAAGCATACATCACACCCTGAATAAAATCCACGATACGCTGTGCTTCATCGGCATCAGTCTTTTCCATATTCATTACGACCGGACGGGCAGCCTTCAGATGATTCCCAATTTTTTCGGCATCCTGATAGTCTTTCGGATTCACGACCACCATGGTATACGGTTTCGCCTGGCGGGTCGCTACTGCCGCACGGCCTGCTGCCGGACGGGGAGGAACAGGCTGCGCCGTATCTATCGACGTCCCCTCTTCTTCGTATTCTTCATCCTCGTATTCATCATCACGATCTGTAAACTGTTCCTTAAATTTATCCAGTAAGCTCATTTTGTTTCTCCTTTCCCATTTGCATAATTCCGCTCGCCAAAAATGGCGGTGCCGACGCGTACCATCGTAGCGCCCTCTTCTATTGCCGTTTCAAAATCCCGGGTCATCCCCATGGATAAAACAGAAACCTGTCCTTTGGGAAAATATTTTTTCAGTACTTCCCACATTTCATGAGCCCTGCGGAATACAGGACGTGTCATTTCCACATCCTCCACCATAGGCGCCATGCACATCAGACCCTTTACACGGATATGCGGGAGCATTCCCGCCTTCGCTGCAGCTTCGTCCAGACTTTCCGGCGGCAGGCCGTACTTGCTTGTTTCTCCGGAAATATTAAATTCCAGAAGCACATCCTGCACTTTGCCGGTCTGCCCTGCCCGTTTATCTATCTCTTCCATGATTTCCACGGAATCTACGGACTGGATCAAATCAGCCGCCGCCACTGCCTTTTTCACTTTATTTTTTTGAAGATGTCCCTGCAGGTTCCAGACAACGGGCATTTTCAAACGGCTCCGTTTGTCTTCCAATTCCTGCACACGGTTTTCTCCCACCTCTTTCACGCCAAGTCGGAGAACCTCCTCCATATCTTCCAATGGATGAAACTTCGTCACCGCCACAAGAGTCACGTCCTGCCTGTAAGGAGAACGGGCTTTCGCAGCCGCTATCCGCTTTTTCACAACTTCCAGCTTTTCTTCTATAGCTGACATCCTAATTCCTTCTATTATTTAATAAGGTACGTCGAAAAATATAAAAAGATATACCTTGTTCTATTATAGCATAGGTATATCCTTAAAAAAATAATTGTTTTTTATTTTCAGGCACCGAACAAACCGAAGCATAATACACATACCGCAAAGCATGATAAAATGCAGTTCACGGCCCTGCCATACAAGGCAGGCACGTAAAGCGGAACATGCCAGTATCTTAATCATTGGTATAAAAGCATTTCCTCAATTCAATCTGAATTCTACCGGGAATGTAATCCGGCAGGGGACAGGCACCCCATATTTATCAAGTGCAGGAGAAAATGTCCATTGATAAGCCGCATCGACAGCAGCTGCATCCAGGATACCGCTTCCCGACCCCTGCGCCACATAAGCGGAATCAACCGTTCCCGATGCATTGACCAGAATCGTTACATAAGTAATACCCGTCGTTTCTTTCATCTTTGCAGACGGCGGATAGACAGGAAGCACTTTATTTATCACTGTCGGCGGTTTAATAGGAACGCCGGCTCCCGGCCCGCTTCCATTGCCGTCACCTTCACCGGTACCGGTTCCGCTGCCGTCACCCGTACCGGCGCCGTCCCCGTCTCCCGTTTCCCCGCCGCTGCCGCTTCCGTCGCCCTGTGTATTCATCCCTTCATTTCCTGCCGCGGCATCAGAAGCAGACATACCTGCCGTGTCCGCTGTTTCTTTCTTATCCGCCCTGTCCTGCGGCTCCGGCTTTTCTTCCGCTGCCTTTTCATTAATTTCTTCATCAGGCATTTCCACAGGTTCAGCAGCATCATTGATTTTTACTTCAGATGATTTCGCCGCCGGCGCCTTTCTCCCTTTGCTGCCTCCCCCGCCCCGGTTTCCTCCGCCCGCATCGAGCGATACCTGCAATATTTCTCCATGAAGCGGAACTTCCATGTACTTCACGCCGAACAGTCCCAGCATGACGGCGGCAAATAAATGAACAAGGACAGCAGCGGCAATACCAACCGCATACCTCTGCCGATCATTCATCCGTCTTCCCCCTGCTCCGTTGCTAACCCAAACTTCGTAATACCGGATGCTTTAAACTGATCGAGAACGTGGATAACCTTGTCATAAGCCGCTTCTTTCTCCCCACGTATGACGACGGAATAATTCTCATCGGCGCCGCTTCTTTTCTTCACTTCCGCCACAATCGTATCCAAAGGCATTTTCTTATCATCCAGCCAGTAGCTGCCGTCTTTTTTTACAGTGACGAGGCTGCTGCCCTTATGCACGACCTCCGCATTTTGTGCTGTGGGAAGCGCGATAGAAATAGTACGCACTTCCGTCATATACATCGTACTGATGATGAAAAATGCAAGCAGCAGAAATATAAGGTCAAGCATGGGGCTGATCATCAGTTCCGGCATCTTATCCTCCTGCCTCTGTCTTCTCCTCATAATGCCCCCTCACTTTCCGGACAGTCCGGAGATAAGCGCATCTGCCACCGCATCCAGATCAAGCATCGCCTTTTTATACCTTGCATTTAAATACGCATGTACCAGCATGCCCGCAATCGCGATAACCAGTCCGAAAATAGTCGTAATCAGCGCTTCTGCCAATCCGGCGGTAACACCGGCCGTATTCTGCAGCTGTCCCGTCATGGAAGAAAAAGTTCCCATCATTCCGGTAATCGTCCCTAAAAGCCCAAGCATAGGAGAAAGCCCGATGATAACCCCTAAATAATCAAGATGGGCCGACAGCTGATTCAGGTAACGATCTGTCTTTTCATAGGTAACAGATTCAAGTGATTGACCAAGGCTGTCCTTTTCAGACAAAATATCCTTTGCCAGTTTTGCAGCGCTGCCTGATTCCTTTTCCGCCAGCCCTGCCGCTTCAGAAACTTTTCCCCGTGTCATTTCCTTACAGAACATCATCACAAATTTCGTGTCGGAGATTGCCTGCCGATAATATACATACCGCTCCACCGCCAGAAATATAACTGCCAGTGAACAAAACAGCAAAGGCCACATACACAGGCCTCCGCGGACAAAATATCCTACTGCCGAATCAAAAATCCCCATCGTGTTCCCTCTTTCTTTCTTCCCGGCACTCTGCCGTCCATAAAAATTACACTCATCATAAAAGGCACAGCCAAACTGAAATGAGAAAATTTTTTCCCATCCTCCATCCGGCTCATGCCTCGCGAGTCTTTTGATGATGAAATATAAACGGCACCCTGGCTCGGTTCATTATCCGCCTGCCCCTCTGTGAAAGGATCACAGCAGGCCGACTTCCCTTACAGCTGCGAGACAGCTCCGGCTTTTCACCGGATTCCCCGTTATTAGATTCCGTTATCTTGTTTTTTAATTATTAGCTAATTGAATTCTATCATAGAATTTTTACATATTCAATTTTATTTTGTATCTTTTTGTGGATTTATTTAACCCCATCCAATGTTATTGATTCTTAAAAAAATACAAAAAGAGTATCCCGGGGAAGCAATCTCGCCGGATACTCTTTTATCGTTCTGTCATTATTTCATATTTGCTTTTACAGCATCTGTCAGATCGATGCCGCCATAAATAACGTCTCTTGCATTGATGACCATATCTACGCCTTTATCTTTAGCCGCTTTCTCCACAGCCGCCCGGAATTTTGCCTGGATGGGAGCCATGACTTCATTTTCCTTTTGTGCCAGCTGCTGGTTCAGTTTCTGTCCGAGTGCCTGTTTATCCTTATCTGACATATCTTTAGATTGTTCATTGAACTGATTCTGTAATTTCTGCTGTTCAGAAACCACAGTCTTCCCTGCCTGCATAAAAGCCGGCGTGGAAGACAGGACATCCTCCACATTGACATAACCGGACGCTGCGTCAGCCTGCGCCATCATTCCAAGAGAAGCAGCTGCCATCATCATAGAAATAAAAACCTTTTTCATATGTAAACCTCTTTTCCAAAATAAAATACACGTCTCTTTCACTCTTTATTTCTTCCAGAGCTTTTCCATGATTGTCGGATACACCGCATTTAAATGCCCCTGGATCTGGTTCAGGATCGCTACAACGAGCGGCGCATCAAAATGATCAAGTCCCGCAGGGATGCAGCAGGTCAGCAGCACGTTGCCGGCTTCATCCACACTGTATTTCAGCATACGGTACTGGTCATTCAACGCATTCAGCTCTTCACAAACGGTCGCCTTTTTCTCTTTTGTTACAATCGCTGCCGCCACCTGTACCTGGATGATCGTGTAAACACTGTCATCAAACAAAATCATGAAAGGAAGGTTCTGTCCGGCTACAGGAAGGTTACTGCGGAAAGCCTGGGAATGCACGTCATCCTTAAAATCCTGAATACCGAACCCGCTGATTTTCGCATCTTCCAGATGCTTCTTAAACAAAGCTACCTTTTCAATCCCCACCTTTACTTCCGGCACTGCTGTTTCCGCTTTTACCGTATTCTTATTCTCCGCCATTTTGTACGCTCCATTTCTCTGGTCACGCCAGAACTCAAACAATAATTCTGTGATATCCCTGTACACTTTTTCTTTTTCTTTCAAAGGAAGATTCCAGTCATTTGCCACATGGGCTTTAAAACGCAATAATTTGATTTCTTTCAGTAAATTCAGATATAACTGTTTGCTGACAGGAACAACATTGCCTTTTACCGCTTCCACCCGTTTAATCTCATCCTTTAGTTTGATCATGAATGATCTCTCCGATTTTTAAATACATTTGCTGATTATTTACTATCCTGCCGGCATTTGGGATAAATAAAAATCTGCGGGACAAGCCAGACAGTTACCGAATGTACAAGTATCTACTGCCCCCTATCCTGCAGGTCATTAGAAAATTGAAAACAAGCGGTATCCGACTGGGGACTCTCACCCTTCACGGCTGTAAAACAGTTCCGGATTTCCACCGGATTCTCCACAAAAGCCTTTCGACTTTGTCTTCTCTCTGAAATTATTCTAAACAAAGGTTGTTCAGATGTTATTATATTATCATAAGACATATACTATTTGCAAATTATTTTACTTTTTCTTTTCCTCTTATGGTAATTTTATTTTCATTATTTTTAAATTTTCATCTTGGATGCCAAGGGACGATAAATCCCTGCCGGGATTCCGACCGCTTTTTGCCTACCGGCAAAGTGTCACCCATGTCAAAACGTCATCCGGAAGGCCAGCAAAGAATCCATTACCATCACACTAAAGCCGGTAAGACGTCATAAAAGTAAATAGATTCTTCGCTCAGTGTCATATTGCTGCTTCCCATCTTTCTCACAAGATATTCTTACCCCTGCTCAGAATGACGGCGGACGGTAAGGCATCATCAGAATAATAGATTCTTCACTTAGTGTCATGTTGCCGTTTACCTGCTTTCTCACACAGCATTCTTGCCTCCGTTCTAATGACGGGGTACGGAAGTCGTCATAATGACAGAAAACGTTAAGCGTTATAATGACGAGAAACGAAAGACGTCATCCTGAACGCAAGCGAAGGATCTATTACCGTGATGGAGAAAAAGATAAACTGAAAAGGACTGCCTTCCCATACCCGGAAAGGCGGTCCTTTCGTTTCTTCTTATTCAGTTCTCATAGCAAAGTTTTGTTCCATTCCCCTTTCGAAAGCGTTCATCATCCTTAGAAGCTGAAGCGGATGCCTGCGTCTATTCTCCACTTGCTCGAAACGTCAGCTCCAAAGTTTCTCGTGTAGGTTCCGTACAGATAGGTGTTCCTGTTCACCAGCCAGCTTCCTCCTACTTCTACGTCTACCCAGCTGTCTTTCAGGTCTACTTCTGTCCCGCTCGTCGGTTCGTTTTCCGCACTGAAGATGCTCTTCACTTTTCCTCCGAATTCATGGGCCAGCGCTATCTTCGCAAACAGGTTGCTTCTTTCTGTCTCTTTTCCTATCCCCAGTCCGATTCTCCCTATCACGCTGTTTATTCCGTCCTGGTGGATGTGCATTTTCTTCCCCCCTGCATAGTCGCTTACGGCGTCATAGTCTTTTCCTCCTAAGTGCCCTGCGGTGAGTTCAATGCTCGGGTCTATGTAGAAGCCGTTTTCTTTCTTCATCCGCTTCCCGTATTCCATGCTCAGTGACAGGCCGTTTGTCCTGTACTTCCCTTCCAGGCGGTGGTTCATTTCGTTGTATACGGTGTAGTCATTCTTTACTTTGCTTCCTCTCAGGATGACGTCTATGTACTGTCCGTCTTCTTTCTGCATGGTTCCGTACAGGGCAAGGCTTGCCAGTTTTTCTTTTCCTGTCCCGTTCGCGTAGATGTCTTTTCCTGTTCCGTAGTCCAAGGCCGCCCCGATTGTCCAGTTTCCTTTTTTCTTGTCGTAGCCTACCTGGGCTATGTCATAGGTTTGTTTGAGGTAGGTGTTCTGTTTGTCCAGTTTGTTCTTTCCGCCCAGGTATCTGGCCCAGATGCCGTTTTCTTCTTTGGCCAGTCTTATGTCTCCCATTCTTCTTTGCAGGTCGTTATTGTTCGTCCTCCACAGAAGGATGGTGGATGCCATGGCTGTTTTGGCGCCTTTCATCATCTGAGTTTCTTTGCTTCCATAAATAATAGGAGGCTTCGGCTTGGGATTAGGATTAGGATTAGGATTGGGATTGGGATTCGGACTTGGGTTTATTTCTTTTGCATATCCTTGTCCACTTGCTTCATGGAAATCCATGTCCGCCATCTTCAACGTCGCGGATGATGCGGTCAGGCCTTCCGCTATCGTCGCCTGCCCTTTCAGGTTCTTTTCCCCCTTTATGTATGCATCATAGTACAGCTTGCCTGCCAGGGTATTCAATGCATTGTACACCTGCTTATCGTCAGTCATCGTAATTCCGCTGTTATCCGTCACCATGGTAACTGATGAATTTTTTGCAGCTTCTTTTATGTGCACATCTCCTGTCTTATAATCTTCCGCCTTCGTACCCGCGTTCTCATGTTCATAGACCAGCTTCATGTTCCCTTCGTATTTATCGATGGTCAGTTTATGCGGATCATTCTGCAGCAGTATGCCTTTGTCCGCGCGCAGGCTTGTTACATGGCTGTCAATAGATTCTCCCTTACCGCGATTCTTGTAGTTGAAATCTGCGCCTTTCTTGTGATAGTATCCTACTCCTACCTGCTTGTGTTCCCAGACTGCTCCATTTGCCAGCACCATAGATACTTTTCCGGGTATCTTTCCCCATTTTTGCGTATCCGGATTGATTCCCGATATATCCGTGGTTACCAGACCTTTCAAGAAGGAGTCTTTATTGTTCAGTCCCAGCATGACATGACCGCCGCTTTCAGCGCTGACATCCCCGGTAATCTTTACCGGACGGGTCGCAGAAGTAGCTTCTACCTTATTCTCATCATTCAGCTTTGCATTGACGAGTATAGAGCCGCCTGTATAAGCAGCCAAGGATGCGACATCTGTTCCTCTGATTGTTCCTCCTCCAATAGATACTTTTGCCCCGTGAGACTCAACAGCTCTCCACATCTTGGAGTCAATATCCACAAGTCCTTTAATGTCTACGAGCGCACTTCCATTATGTTTCTGCGCTTCAATAGCACCGAAATCTTCTCCCGTGTCTTTTACACGGATTTTTACTGCATGTGCCGGATCATCATCATTTTCTATGATTAACTTTGCATGGCCGCTTCCGCTTTTCCATCTTTCGTCACCACGTACCCCTGCTACCAGGATTCCACGTCCGTAAAGGCTTCCCTTAGGATCGGATTCAATGTACATTCCGTTGACATTCTTGATTGTTAATGTACCACTGTAGACGGTAATTGCATTGGGGTTTTTCTTCGGCAGGCGCTCTGTAATGGATTTCAATTCCAGCCTGTGTCCGGTCATGTCAATATCCCCGACTACATCACCGTTCCAGTAGATATTTCCGAACTTATTATCGTTTACTGTTGTTACAGGATCATCTTCCGCATGGGTTACCAGTGACAAGTCATGATCAAATTTATAGTGGCCTTTCCCATCATAAACTCCCGCTTTAGACCAGAAATCCCGCGCTTCTTCAGCAAAATAGTTCGCTTCCGCGATTTGATGGCGTACCGGATTAACCAGTGGCGGCGGCGTGGGTTTTCCCTCTACATATCCCTGTCCGTTTTCTTTCTTGAAGAGCATGTCTTTCATTTCCAAGGTTTTGGAGGATGAGGTCAGTCCTTCGGCTATTGTCGCCTGTCCGGTCAGTTTTCCTTCTCCGGTCTTGTAGGCATCGTAATACAGTTTTCCTGCCAGAGCATTCAGTACTTCATATACCTGGGCTTCATCAGTCATGGTAATTCCGCTATTATCCGTGACCACGGTAATGCGTGACCCTTCTGCCGCAGATCCGATGTGTACATCTCCCGACTTGTAATCTTCCGCCTTCGTACCCGCGTTCTCATGCTTATAGAACAGTTTCATATTTCCCTTGTAGTTCTCAATGGTTATCGGTTTCTCATTTTTTTGGTAGATATTGCCGCCATCGGCCTCAAGATTTTTGATTCTGCTTTCTTTTATATTGTCTGTCCGGGCTCCTTTCGCTTCATGGTACCAGGATGCTCCATCGGAAAGCATCATGTACGTATGTCCGGCCGTTTCGATATCTGTTCCTATAAGCCCCTTTATGTAAGATTTATCCGTATTCAGAACCAGTCCCAATCTTCCCTTTTGGGCAAGCACATTTCCTTCTATCTGTACATCATGTTTAACAGAACCTGCTGTAAGAATGTTTCTGTCTGACAGTTCCCCATTGATCTGGATCTTGCCGTCATTATTTATCTTTAAACTGGATGCCTTATCTCCTATGGCTATTATTCTTCCGCCGCCGATGGATACATCGCCTTTATTTGACTGTATCACGCTGACATCATCATTCTCAACATCTACCAGGCCTTTTATAACAAGTTTTGCACTTCCACCGGCTTTTACGCTCCTGCCGTCTACGAGTATGGCCGCATCTTTTTCCGCCGCCGTATTACGTATCTTCACGGCATGTTCCGCTTGATCATCATTGGATATGGTGAGGCTCGCTCTATTTTTCCCCTGGCCCCAGATATAAATACCGCTCCTTGCATTCTTATCTCCGTGTATATCGATATCTATGCCTGCCACATTTTTTATTTCCAAATCACCGCCATGTGACAAAATCCCGGATGCATAATGCCTTAAATGATTTGCCTCGGAAACCAAAGTCAGCTTATGTCCGTTCATATCAATAAAGCCATCCGCTATATAATCCGGATCTCCCCATATGATATTTGCTACATTGGCACCTTGATTTCCCCCGTATGTCAGAGTCTTGGGATTTGATAAATCAACCTTGATCGTGGTATCGGACTTCAGGACATAACGATGATCATCATCCTCACCATCTTTATACCCGTTATTCATCCAATACATATTCCCCGATCCCAGACCATCTTCAACAATCTGTTCACTTACATCCAGATTTGCCGGCGGCACGGGTTTATCTTCTACATACCCCTGTCCGTTTTCTTTTTTGAACAGCAGGTCTCTCATTTGTAATGTTTTAGATGACGCCGTCAGTCCTTCGGCTATCTCTGCCTGTCCCGCCAGCTTCTTTTCTCCGTTTTTATAAGCATCGTAATACAGTTTTCCCGCCAAAGCATTTAAAGCCTTATACACCTGGTCTTTATCTGTATCAACAATTCCTTTATTATCAGTAACTACTGTGATGTGTGACCCTTCTGCCGCGGTTCCGATATGGGTATCTCCTGCCTTATAGTCTTCCGCCGTCATACCCGCATTCTCATGGGCATAATAAATTTTTCCTGCACCACTGTAGTTTTCAATTACAAGCTGTCCTGCATCTTTTTGATAAATCGCGCCACCTTTTGCATCACCGACAAACCTGGTCACACGACTCCCCTGTCCGGCATTCACCGTGTTCCATTCGCCGCCTTCTGAAAGAAAGAGATTCATCTTTCCTTTTGTATCTGCCTGTGTCCCGCCGACCCATTTCGATCCGGCAGTAAGACCAACATAAGCTTCCGCCCCAGCATCCATGCGGATTGTCCCCTGCAAATCCGCTCTTGATGTCCCGATCGCACTTCCGTCCTGATTCACATTGATAAATGTTCGGAATCCTTTCGCAGCACTGATAAGATACCGCTCTTTCTGATTCTCTTTGACTTTGAGTGTACCGCCGCCGATACGAAGAACATTCTTCTCCGTTTTGCCGCCCCAAAGTGACTCGTTCGTTTTAATCAGGTCTGAAAGCGATCCCTTCTCTGAATCATCAATATCTGCCGAAGTGATCGAAACGGTATTATTGCTTCCGATCATATATATGCCGTAGGTTTTTGACCTTTCCCCCTGATTCCATTGCATAAGGCTGATAGCCCCCGGTTTGATCGTAAATGTACCATTGATCGCCAAATCAGAGCAGTCCATAGAGGAAATACCCGTTGTTTGGGTAGAACCGCCACGCAATTCTTCAATCACTACATCAGCGTTGATTGTTGTTTTTACCAGGTCTTCACTTACTTTTTTATTAAATCTCTGGCTAAAATTACCCACTGCGATACCATGTGCAGCAGTATACTTGCTGCCGCTGTCTCCTGAGGGCGACCACAGCGTTTTCGCTTTGATGGTAATCGTACCGTTTTTCCCCGGATTGGTTTTATTGCTGTCAACCACGATAGTTGTCTTATTATTCGCCTTGATCCCGTATGCAGAATAATCGGTCCCCAAATCAGCAACTTTCGTCAAGTCGAGCGTCAGGTCATGACCCGCCATATCAATATTAATTGTCTTAATTGAGGCCTTATCATACGTATATCCTAAAATACCTGCTGCGACAGACTTGAGTCCTTCTTTAGGCATATTATTTTTATTGACGACCTGTGCCAAACGGTCTGCAGTAAATACTTCACTTTCACTAATCGGATTTGTGGACTGCTCTGCCATAACCGGCCATGTACCCGCCAGCAGCGCAATTGTAACACCGGCAGCCAGCCGCCTCATCTGTAATTTACTTACCTTATTCCGTTTCATAATTCCTCCCTATTTTTCAAACATAAACTCTCCGCCGGATACTCGATTAGCATCCCGGCCTTGCCCGATAGCAGGCAATTCATCCTCTTCTAAAACATACCCATCCGGATCTGAACCGCTTACCGCGGTCATGAAACCCGTGTCACATGAACCGGATTCACTCCAAAAAGTATTTCAAATTATCCATGCCCGGCACTCCCTTTCATCCACTCCATTAAACGCAACAAAAAACGAGACAATAAAAAGATGCACAGATTTCATAATTCTAAATCTGAACCGGATTTCCCATATCCGGCTTCCTTATGCATCTAACCTTATGCCTCGCAAGTCATTAGAAAATCAGAAAACAAAGTGGCACCCTGACTTAGTTCCTCATTCTGTCATATCTCCGTGAAAGACTTGCTATGACAAAATTCCCCACACAGTTGCGGGCCAGTTCCGGAGTCTCACCGGATTCCCCACATGCAGCTCTTCAGCTTTTGTCCTCATAATAGTATTAAATTATTGGATAATCATTATTTATTAAGAAATAGCTATTTACATCTCATAATTCCAAATGATCATCCAATCTCATCGTGTAAATTATACTATATTACTTTTCACATATCAACAATAAATGATATTCCAATTGGTAATTTTAATTATTTTTTATAAATCCTTTTCAAATACAATGTTAACTTGCTCTGTTTCGCATACTTATCTAATTATCTCCCAAGTATAAAGGACTGCCGTCCTGTCCCCAGGAAAGCAGTCCTTTATTTTTTCTTTTTATTATTCAGTTCTCATGACAAAATCTTGTTTCATTCCCCTTTTGGAAGTTGACATCATGCTCAGAAGCTGAAGCGAATTCCTGCATTGATTCTCCAGTCTACCTTGTAATCTCCGCCAAAGCTCTTGGTGAAATCTGCATAAATCATGCTTCTCGGGCTCAAATAGTAGTTGCCGCCCAGTGCAATTTCCACCCAGGTATCCTTAAGGCTGAACGAGGAGCGCTTGCCTGTCTTTCCGGGTTCAGTGAACAGGATATGGCCGTCTCCGTCAAATTCGTGGAACAGATTTGCCTTAGCATAGAAATTGCCTTTGTTACTTTCTACTCCGGCAACTACACCCAGGCGTCCGACTAAACTGTTGACTGATGACTGGCTGACACGCATGCTTTCACCGGTAGGCGCCGCTGCATCAAAGCTGTCCGATGACAGACGGCTCCATGTCAGTTCCGCCTGCGGCGTTACAAAGCCTTTGCCCATACGAATCTTTTTGCCATACTCAGCACTGATGCCATATCCGTATGTATCATACTTGCCTTCTACATAATTCCTGAGCGCCGGTGCGCTGTATTTGTTGTAGGCAGTGAACTTATTGGAAAGTTTTCCTGCTTTCGCAATGACATCCACATACTGTCCATCTTCCGACACTCGGGTTGCATAGGCCGCCAATGTGTACAGTTTCGGATCGCCTTTTCCACCATATCTGTATGTTGCGCTGCCGTCAGTGTATCCGAAAGCGCCGCCTACATGCCAGCCTGATGCCAGACGTTTATCCATACCCACCTGGGCCGCCCAGTAGCTGTCCTTCATATACGCATTGTTGGCGTCATAACTGATCCGGCCGCCGTAGGCTCTTGCCCACAAACCGCTTTCCGCACCGATTCTGAGATCTCCCATGCGCTTATACATATCATTCATGTCATTCCGCCATACAAGGATAGAGGAGGTCAGAGCGCTTCTGGTACTGCTCATGATAGAAGTTTCGTAATCCCCGGTTTCAATTTCCGGCTTATCCGGCTTGGCAGGTGTGTAATCAAAGTATCCCTGTCCATCTCCCTTAAAGCTCAATGATTCTGTTCTCAGACCGGCACTGCTGGAAGTCAGACCTTCGGCAATTCTCAGCTTGCCTTTCAGATTCCTTTCTCCATTTTGATATCCGGTATACTGCAGCTTGCCTGCCATCGCATTCAGCACTTCGCTGACTTTATTCTTATCAGCCGCTTTGTCCGAATTTGTATCCAGTCCGGCATTATCGGTAATCATGTCCACCGTGGAACCGGCATCCGCTGCCGCAATGAAAGTGCCGCCGCCAAGTACCTTTGTCGGATTCGTTTTGTCATGGGCATAAATGAGAGATAAGCTGCCACTAAGCTGCCCTATATCCGTATTTCCGCTTTCCGGAGCCGTCTTATCAAGAACGCCGTTGTTGGAAATAAGCTTGCGAACCTTACTCTTGCCGGTCTGCTGCCATTTGCCTTCCAGATCGATATCCGTATCACCGTTCATGCTGGCACCTGTCCAGGTACCGCCGCTTTCTACTTTAACTTTCGTTTCTCCGCTGCCGGCGCTGTTTCCTTTCCAGTTTCCGCCATTAGAAAGAGTTACGTTCGTCTTGCCTTCACCGGATACATCGCCTTGCAAGGATGCTCCGGCCCGATCCATAACAACATCAGATGCAGACGCGGCATCCGTTTTGATCCCGCCGGAAACGGTTCCATTTCTCAGTTTAAGTTTTCCGCCGTTAAGCGCAGATGCGCCATTTGCAACATCCGTATTTTCTGTTTCAATCGTTCCATTATCCGCTGTCGCCGCACCGTCTACGCTGCCGCCGGTCATTTCTACCGTTCCGCCCGCATTGGCAGAAGCATCACCTTTCACGGCTGTCCCGTTTGCAGTAATCCGTCCACCTTCTGAGGCAAGACTGCCTGCACTGCCTTGTTTTAATTCCACGGTACCGCCGTTTTTAGCATTAACGGATTCATTTACTTTTGTATTCTCCGCTTTAACAGTACCGTCATCAGCTGATACGGTTCCGGTGACTATGCCGCCGGTTATAGATGCCGTACCGTCATGGGATCCGATAAGATCCTTCACCGTAGCATTTTTGACGATGGCTTGGCTGTTTCCATCTTTGGCCGTTACCTGTCCTGCCACGCTGCCTCCGGTCAGATTGATACTGCCTCCCGCCGCTGCAGTAGCATTGCCTTCTGTTTCCGCACCATGGAGGGAAACTGTACCGTTATCGGCTTCCACATCTCCTTTCAGTTTGCCATCCTGAAGACTTACTGAAGATCCGCCGCCCGCACGAACAGCTTTACCGCCGGCTCCTGCCGTCACATTGGTTGTACCTGCTGCTTCCACGATGCTGCCTCCAGAGGCTACGATGCCATCTCCTCCGGCAGTAATATTAGAATTTCCGGAAAGGAGTACTTTACTTCCCGCACCGTCAGCAAGCACACCAGTCTGTCCTGTAATATTCGCGTTGCCTTTAATATCAGCGGTTTTTCCGCCTTCCGCTTTGACACCGACGCCGGTATTTCCGCCATTGAGATTCAGCGTATTTGCTCCGCTGTTCACATGGATATCCTTCGTGCCTGCATCGACAGCCGCACCGGAATCTCCGTTGATGGTAGCCGGATTCTTTGTAAATTGATAGGTATCTGTATCCGATTTATAAACGCCGGCTTCTTTGTAGGCCTGTTCAGAAGCGGCACTGCCGTCGATAGTCTTATTAATCGGATCTGTGATCTGTTCATTCGGATAAGAGGTTTCATAGAGATACTGCCCCTGACCGTTATCCTTCTTAAAGGTAATATTCCCTGTTTTGAGAACCGCTTCAGAACTGGTCAGCCCTTCCGCAATTTTTACAAAACCGGTCAGATTGTGTTCTCCATCTGCATATGCCTTATAGAAGAGTTTGTTCGCAAGAGCGTTCAGCGTTTCGCTGACCAGATTCTTATCTGCAGATGCCTCAGAGGATGTATTCAGCCCTTTATTATCCGTAATGAGGGAAATGCCGGAACCGGACGCCGCTTTCCGTATAATGAAATCTCCGCCGATCATGGTTTTCGGCGCCGTTTCTTCGTGCGCATAATATACATCCGTGTAACCGCTATAGTTATCTACGGTGATATTGCCTGTGTCTTTCTGGAAGATCTGTCCTGCCTTGGCTGCACTTGCTCCGCCGGCAAGCTTTGTCAGATGGCTGCCTTCGAAGTTTTTGCCGCCCCAGGATGTTCCGGTATCACCATACTTTTCATTCGTCCATGCGGCACCGTTGGCAAGGAACAGATTGGCTTCGCCTTTGAAGGTCAACTCTCCTGCTTTCTTCCCTTCATCGGGGAATGCATTATACACAACGCCGTGAAGTGTCGAGTCGGCTGTCGTCAGTCCCAGATTAATCTGTGACAAAGTGCCTCTCTTATCCACAGCATTAACCGCACCGGTCGTTACCGCCAGATTTCCCTTAATATTGACTTTCTTGTCAAGGCTTCCTACGGCATTTCCGCTGCTGTCAAGCTTGACATTCATGTTGACAATACCGTCTTCTGCACGGATAGCCGCATAGGGATTTGTCGATGCCTTGTCCACTTCAATGCTGCCGCCGCCGTTGACTGTCACTTTGCTGCCGCCGGCATTGGCAAAAATACCATGGGCTTTGCCTTTCAGGTCTACATTTCCGTTGACTGTGATATCAGCTCCCATAGAATTGGGCCCCATATTACTGGTGGAGTATAGTCCGGTTGCCCCATAATAACTAAAGCCGCCATTGTGTCCGTCCACATCGGCTGTCACATTTCCATTAACTGTCAATCTGCTGTTTCCCTGGATATAAGCACCCAGCGTATTGGCTGTTCCGCTTACTTTCAGATTGACATTTCCATTAATCGTCATTTCGGGCCGAATAGCTGCATTGCTGTTTGCCATATGGATGCCTTCAGCACGGGATGTGCTTGTCACTTCTACATCCAGGTTCTTCGCGGTGATTTCTGCTTTCTTCGCAGTAGACTGGTTGATTCCGTAGACTGTACCGCTGCCTTCCACCGTCTTCATTTTCAGCGTTTTTCCATCAGCCCGGATAATGACATCTTCTTCTACTTTTACTGCAGGTCCGCCTGCGGCAACAGTAATTTCAGAATCCTTTGTAAATTTGTATGTACCGTCTTCTTTACGCACACCGGTATTGACATATTTCATGTCCTTCGCCTTTACGCCGGTGATAGTATCGGTAAATGCTGTTTCTGTCTGTTCTTCAGGAATATCCGAAGCCGGTGTATAGAGGTACTGCCCCTGACCATTGGATTCCTTGAACGTCACATTCTTCAAATCAAGAGAAGCTTCCGATGCAGTCAGCCCTTCCGCCAAAGCTGCCTTGGCAGAAAGTTTTCCATCCTTTGCCAAGTAATAGAGCTTTCCTGCCAGAGCATTCAAAGTTTCACTGACCAGATTCTTATCCGCCGCTTTAGTTGAAGACGTATCCAATCCGTTGCTCCCCGTCATCAATGTAATACGGGAACCATCCAATGCCTTGGATACCTTGAAATCGCCGCCGATCATTTGTTTTGGCGTGCTATTTTCATGGTTATAGTAAATGCGGCTGAAACCGCTGTATGTGCCGACTTCCACATCTGCCTTGTCCTTCATAGCGATGAGCCCCGCATGATCCGCGTCTTTTCCGCCGGTCAGGGTTGTCAGATGAGAAATACCGTCATAAGCCCCGTACAATCCGTTTGACGGACTCGGAAGCGTCGTTTTCCCGTTATTTCCTGCCGCATAAACGGCATCGGCGCGGGAAACCGCTTCATGATTCCAGGTCGCACCATTCTGGAGCCACAGGTTGATATCTCCCTGCTGTGATTTTCCGGTAGGCGTATTTTTATTCGTATTCGATACAACACCGCTCCAGGTGGAATCAGACGTCGTCAACCCCAGATTAATGGCACCATCACGGAAATAGTATGTATTATCTCCATTTCCATCATCTTTCGATGCATAGAGATTCCCCACCAGATTCACTTTATGGTCGGAGGCTCCGGTCACTTTGACTTTGCCGCCGGCATCCGTTTCAGTCTTTACATTCACATTAACAGTACCGCCAAAAGCACCCAATGCCAGGAATCCCCGTTCTCTACTCTTCGGCGTGATAATATTGACATCGCCATTCAAGGTAAGAACATTATCCAATGAATTCTGCCCTGCGACTTTATAATAAGCATCCGTTACCGCGCCGTTCCCTTTGACTGCCATATCTACATTGCCGTTGATCGTGATGGAACTGCCACCTTCTTTGCCAAGATAAATTCCTTCCGGCGCCCAGCGGCTTCCCATATAGGTAGGATAGCCGCCGTCTTCTCCGGTACCCTTAATACCCCAGAAATCATCGGAAGACTGGTCATTTCCGGTACCGCGCATGGTGACATTGCCATTGATGGTCAGTTTGGTCTTTGCCGCTTCTGCCGCCCCCATATGCCCCATAAAAATACCATCTACCATATATGCACCGCCGTTGACGGTCATATTCACATCGGAATTGACAGTAATATCATCTCCGTCTTCCAGATAGATTCCATAAGTTCCCATCATACCGGCTTCCGGTGTCTTCAGGTTCAACTGTTTCGCGTTAATAACCGCTTTTACATTCGGCGTCATTCCTATCGGCGCCCAATCACTGCCGCCGGTGGTAATATTGACTGTCTTTCCTGCAAAGTTATAAGCCAGGTTCTTGCTATTTCCGCCTATCTGACTGACAGATCTGCCGAATACCTTGGAATCCTTCTTATAATCGAAAGTAATCGGACCATTTGCATCAATAATGTCACCGCTCGGATCTTCTTCGGGCGTATAGATGTACTCACCCTGACCGGTCCCGTTCTTGAAAGATATATTGCCTGTCTTCTTTGCCACGGCGGATGTTGTCAATCCTTCAGCAATTTCTACTTTACCCGTAAGATTGGTTTCTCCATTTTTATACGCAGTATAAAACAGTTTATTCGCCAGTGCATTAAGGGTGGCATTTACCAAATTCTTATCTTTTGCCTTGCCAGAATTTGTATCCAATCCCCTGCTGTTGGTACGCATCGTAATACCGGAACCGGCTTCCGCATTAGCAATTATCGTATCTCCGCCGATCATTGTTGCAGGAGACGATGCCTCGTGATCATAAACAAGAATAGTGTGTCCGCTGTAATGATCAATAGTAATGGGATTACTGTCTTTCTGGGCAATTACACCTGCCTTAGCCGGCGTGGTGCCTCCTGCCACTTTTGTCACGCGGCTGCCTGCAAACAAACCATACTGGTCTTTCGCCGTCTGTCGGTTTTCCCATATTCCTCCGTCCGACAGATACAGATTCACAGGACGCTCGTCTTCATTATCAGAGACACCTGTCCACCGGGATTTACTGCTGCCCAGACCCAGATTAACAGTTCCCCCAGCTCCTAAAGAAATTGTGCCCTGCACAATGACATCCTTTCCATTGGATCCTGTTTTCGCATCATTCATCCCCATGGTAAAGGTACCTGAAGTAGCAGCCACAGCTATATAGCTGGCTTCCTCCCTGTCATCCGGCGTAAGGATTGTGCCTCCGGCAATGGTTACCGTATTTTTCTCACTGCCGCGCATATCTACGCCGACACCTTTGACCGCCATATCCACGTTGCCGTTTAAGGTGAACGAAGCACCGTCTTTATCATAGATATTGATACCTGTTGCCAGATATGTCTTTATGCTGCCATACCCGCCCTTTTGAGCCGCAGAAACACCATAGGCATCATTTCCGCTTCCCGTGCCTTTCATAGCCAGGTTACCGTTAATGGTCAGCGCGGAACCGCCGTTATACAGTTTGATTCCATTCGCAAAACCGTCTCCGCCCTGTTTGGCCAGGATAGACACATTGCCGGCAATGTCTGCCTTTCCGCCTTCATGGATATATATACCGTATACATCACCCACAGAAGATTTGGTATCGATGGAAATATCTTTTGCCACAGCGTCAATCTTTTTCTTCGTGTACATGCCTACAGCACTGTTGCGTTCTGTCTTATTCTCCGCATTCAGTTTCAGACTCTTATCTGCCGCATGAATCGTAATATCCTTATTGATCCCCACCACGGCGGCCACAGCCTTATGGTAGCCAAGATCTTCTGTCGTGGTATCTCCGTCATCGACAGTGACCGTATTCACCGCATTGGTAAAAGTATACACGTCATCTTTCAGCACATTGGCTTTGACATACTCCTGATCCTTATCGGCTTCTCCGGTGATAGGGGTACCGAAATCAGACGTAGTCTGTCCATGAGGGTCATCTTCTGCGGGGGTAAATTTATATTCACCTCTGCCCGTGACATCCTGGAAGCTCATATTTCCCGATACGATGGCAACCGATGCGGAACTTGCCGTCAGGCCTTCCGCAATTTCTACGGTACCTTTCAGATTATCTTTGATTGCCGCATTGTTATAACCGGTATAGTAAAGCTTATTCGCCAAAGCGTTCAGAGTTTCACTGACCAGATTCTTATCGGCCGCCTTGTTGGAATTGGTATTCAGACCGCCGTTCCCGGTTACCATTCTGACAACAGATCCCGGTTCCGCTTTTTTTATCAGCGTCCTGCCGCCAATCATCTCTTTTGGCTTTTCCGCTTTATGGTCATAGACAAGGATTGCATGACCGCTGTAATGATCTATATTGATGTCCCTGTCGTCGTTCTGTCTGATAATACCCGCGTGGGCCGCATCACTGCCGCCTTTGAAATAATCTATATGGCTGCCCATGTAAGAGCCCGTCACGGAAGCAGTCTTCTTATTATTCCAAACCGCATCATGGCTCAGATACAGATTGACCTCGCCGGCATCGCTGGAAAAACTCCTGTTATAATCGGTTACACCTGTCCATGAAGAATTCTTGCTTGCCAGCCCTACATTTACAACGGCCTTAGACCCTGATCTTCTTTCGGTGTAAATATTTCCCTGAAGCACAGTGTCTTCAGCTTTGGCAGCCGTTCCGTCCTCATTCATATTAATGAAAACAGTACCGTTCACGCCCTTAACAAGCTTTGAATTCCCCTGGGCATGTTCATCCATAGGCGTCAGAATCCTGCCGCTGCCAAGGCGCATAACGCCGCCTTTAGCGGTAGAATTGATGGCAGTCCCCTGAATTTTTACGTCCAGCGGCCCTTCAATAGTTAATTTGGCATTATTCCCGATATTGGCAATGGCAGTTACCGATATACCCGTTGTATCCTTGGCAGCTTTTACCGTTCTCCATTCATCGGCACCTGTACCGGCTATTTTCAGCCCGCCTTTAATGATAAGTTCCGCATTAGGTCCGCGGTTTGCCACGCCGTACGCCATTCTGCCTGAAGTAGACACCTTATCAATCACTACATCCCCGGCGACGGAAAGCTTACCGTTCTCGGAAACATAAATACCTGTAGCTTCTCTTCCATTCGTCTGATCTGCAGAAATAACCAGCGGTTTGTTTTTCTCCATATTGATGAAACTGATGCTCTTCTTGTTGCCGTCCGTCCCTTTTCCGACACGGACAGCCGCCGCCTTTGCAGATGCGGAAGAAGCCGCTTCCAGACGGAGTCCATGATTTGCCATGTCCACGGTGATTGAATCATCGCCGTTGTAAGCTGCACTGACATATCCATCTTCAGCATGGGTGTCATCAGCAGTGACCGTAGTTTCGCCTTTCAGCAGTCTGTCTTTGATGATCGGCCCGTCCAAAGGCTCTTCCGGTTCATATACATAGGTGCCCTGTCCGTTCTTGTCAGCAGCCGTATCTGTCCTGAAAGCAATATCCCCACTTGCTGAAACAGAAGAGGAAGTCAACCCTTCCGCAATTTCCACAGTGCCTTTCAGCTTTGTGTCACCTTGCGCATAAGACATATAGTAGAGCTTATTTGCTAAACTGTTCAGCGCTTTTCCCGCCGCCGTTTTATCGGCCGTATTGATTCCGCCTGCACCTGTGCGCAGCGTGATGGAAGATCCTTCTTCCGCTGTCTTGATTCTGAAATCACCGGCGCTGTAATTTTCAGCGGCAGAACCGTCTCCAGTATGGTCATAGAAAACAAGAGTGTGTCCGCTGTAATTATCTACAGTAATGGGCTTGCTGTCTTTCTGATAAATATACCCTTTATGCACTGCGTCACTGCCGCCATGAAGCTTCATTAAATAGCTGCCGTTATAGACAGGATTCTTACCGGCAAGCGTCGTAGTAGTCACATGAGACTGCTGCTCATTCGTCCAGGTGGCCCCGTTTTGCAGATACAGATCAAAATTCCCGATATCATGCATCGTATTCCCGCCGCTGCCGTAATTATCATTGTACTGTTCATACGCTGCCACACCGGTCCAGGACGAATCCTTATCTGTCAGCGCCACATGAAGATTTCCTCTGTGCTGCCAATCTGCCAGCTGGCCTCCGCTGTACTCAATAACTTTCTTTCCATACTGCCCTGTAACATACATATCCCCGATAATATTGGTTCTTGCGCTTCCTGGCGCACCATTTTTCATGTTGATATTGACCGTTCCTTTTTCCACACGGGCCGCATAGAAATTATGGGATTTATCCGCATCCGCTGCTGTAGAAATAGTACCGCCGCCGACAGAAATTACACTGTCCGCGCCCGCAGTATGCAATGCCGATCCTTTAAAACTGGAAATATTCACCGGTCCCGTAACGGTCATGGAAGTATTATCGCCGGTCATCCGGATCCCGGATACGCCGATATACCGTCCCTGCTTCTCCGCTTTATCACCGTCCACATTTGAAATGGTAAGGGAACCGTCAATCACCGCTTCACTTCCGCTGCCCTGGAACGCAATACCTGCGGCGGAACTGCCTTTGGTATGCACCTTGGCAATCTCCACCGGTCCCGTTATATTCAGATGGGAATTCCCCTCAAGGAAAATGCCGTTGGCAGCACGGGTATTTGTATTGGTGGAAGTGATGCCGATTTTCTTTCCCGCATCATTTTTTACAGTAATATAATCATTATTTCCCACATAAACGGCATCAGCAATCTTATTGTCGCTTTCTGCCGCCACATTTAAATTGAATCCATTCATATCCACAATCATCGGATTGGTCTTCGTCGTAGGTGTGGACTCATTGTACATACCGCTGACCACATTTCCCTGCTTTGCATTCGGCGCAGTGCCTTTTGCATTGCGGTCAGCCGTTTCTTTTTCCGGCCCGGTAATTGGCCCGACAATCTCATCTTGCGCCGGTGTATAGAGATACTGCCCCTGTCCGTCTTCTTTTTTGAAAGTCACATCTTCCATACGTTTGGACAGGCTGGAAGCCGTCAGCCCCTCGGCAATTTCCACTTTACCGGCAAGATTGGTTTCCCCATTTTTATACGCAGTATAAAACAGCTTATTCGCCAGCGCGTTCAGCGTCTCGCTGGCCAGATTCTTATCTGCTGCTTTGGATGAATCCACATTCAGTCCCTTGCTGTCGGTAATCAGATTGATTCCCGATCCGGGCTGCGCTTTAGTCACGGTAAAAGTCCCGCCGAGGATATCCGTGGGTTTCTCTTCTTTATGACCATAGTATATATTGGTGAATCCCTTATAATCGTCTACGCGGATATTGATGCCTTCGCTGTCTTCATCCTCTCCGGGTTTCTGGAAAATATGTCCCGCCTTATCGGCGCTTCCCCCGCCCCCCAGCCGTTTCAAATGGCTTTCCGAAAAATCCTCTCCGAAATAAGCATCAGGCGGTTCGCCCCAGGCCTCATTCGTCCAGGAAGCGCCGTTCTGCAGCCACAGATTAATTTCCCCAAAAAATTTCTTGCCACCGGCGTCATTGCCTTCATCTTTAAACGCATTGTATGCGACCCCCGTCCAGCTGGAATCGGGCGTAGCCAGCCCCAGATTGACGCGGGTATAAGGCTCCGGCTCATTCACATTGATCGCGCCGGCAGATGCGCCTACATTTCCTTTGATCGTAACTTTGGAATTACCGGCTCTGACAGGCACCTTATTTTCGTCCCGCTCCATATTCATCGTGGTGGTGGCGCACTCCGCCAGCAGTGCGTAATACCCCTTGGTATTATCTTTATTGATTTCTATATTTCCGCCCTTGAAATAAATATCCGAATGGCCGCCATTGGCAAATACGCCGTTGGCATTCACCTTCAGATCCACCAGTCCGTTAACGGTCAGCTTCGGTCCCATCTGGAGTGTGTAATTATTTCCGGCATAGATGGCAGAGCCGCCATAATAGCTGAAACCGCCGTCATCTTCCACATAGACCGCCCAGGGGTTCTTTTCATCATGGGTATTCATGGTTACGTTCCCATTGACAGTGGTTTCCGCATTGCCGCACAGATACATGCCCAGGCCGTAATTAGCGCCATGAGCCCTGATATCCATATCCCCATTAATCGTCAGCTTGTACGGCGTATCCTTATTCGTTCCGTTCTGTCCGCCTACACGGATTCCTTCAGCGCGACTTTTCGTATTCCCTGCATTAATAAATATCTTTTTTGCAGTAATCGTAGTCCCCTGCAATGACTCTATCTCAATCGCATGAAGCTCTAATTTCTTATTATTTCTTTCCGCATTAAAAATTAAAGTCTGTCCCGATGCATCAATATTTACAGGATGGCTTAAATCTCCTATCTTTATACCATTAGCGGTATTAATTATTGCATCTGTAGTAAACAGATAATTTTCCCCATTATCCTTTAAAATCTTTCGATTTACATAAATGTCATCTTTATCTTTCTCCCCGGTAATACCATTTGTAAGCTGTATCGCATCAGGATACTTCTTTTCCATGTCTTCTAAGAAATCAGCACGAACATCATGATACAAACCAAGACTGCCAAGTAATGACAACGTAACTGCCGCCGTCAGAAACCGTTTCCCCGATTTCCATTTTGAATACTCTTTCATAACCTGCTCCTCCGTTTTTCCATTCATCAGAAAATATGAAATATATGCACTGCTTCTATCCCCGCTTCTCTGCCATAGAGGATTATCTCCGGCCGGAACCGTTATGATGCCTGCCGTTCTGCCATACTATTTCCGCACCGCCTTTCTCAGAACTCGCACCGGAAACCGGCATTCAGCTGCCACTCCCGTTTCCAGTCTCCACCAAATCCCCTTGTCACATCTATATAAATACGACTTACAGGTGACAGATTATATGTGCCGCCTATTGTCAGTTCCGCCCAAGTGTCTTTCAAGTCATAGCTGGTTTCCTTGGTGCCTCCGTCAGCAGCGTAATAGGATGCTTTAATCCTGCCGCCGAATTCATGGGCAATGTCCGCCCTCATGTATAAATCTCCGAAAGAACCGGCACGTCCCGCTTCAACGCCTGCTCTCGCCACATAACTGTCAAAAGATTGCCCCTTTACTGTCATGACGGCATTTTTATTGGAAACATCGTATTCATCAGGCTCCAAATGCGCCCAAGTAAACTGGATCTGCGGCTGCCAGTAGAAATCTCCCATACCGAAACGCTTTCCATATCTCCCTGCCACGCTGTAACCTCTGGCAGCAGATGATCCGGTAAACTGATTCCCCCCTCTGTCATACAGGGTAAATTCATTCTTTATATACCCGCCTTTGACGATCATATCCACAAAGGCTCCCCGGCCGAGATCTTTTGAACCGTAGAGCGAAAGGGCATATAATTTGCTGTCGCCTCTGCCGCCAAAATCATATTTGCCCTTTCCATCCCTGTAATCCAGAGATATGCCGGCACGCCAGTTATTGGGGTAACGGCGGTCATACCCGGCTTCGCCTGCCCAATAGTTTTCTTTTATCCCGATATCGTTTCCATCATACTTCCATCTTCCGCCATAAACCCGTCCCCATGCGCCTTCCATGCCGTTTCGATAGCGGAGCATGTCCAAACGGAGCATTCCCTGCATAGCGTTATCTCTCCACTCCAAAGAGGAACCGGTCAATACGCTGCGTCCGCCTTTCATCAGCGCCGTCTCATTATCCCCATGGACAATCGGTGGAACCGGCGGTGTCGGTGGGTTCGGATTCGGATTCGGATTCGGATTCGGGTTCGGATTCGGATTCGGATTCGGGTTTGGATTCGGATTCGGGTTTGGATTCGGATTCGGGTTCGGTGCTGATCCTTTTTCTACATATCCCTGCCCGTGGTTGTCTTTCTTATACTTCATATCCGCTAATTTGGCAGATGCTGATGACGCGGTCAGCCCTTCCGCGATTTCTGCCTTACCCGCCAGATTACTCTCGCCGTCCACGGATCCCTCATAATATATCTTCCCCGCCACCGCGTTCAATGCTTTCCATACAGCATCATCATTATTCATATCAATACCTGCGTTATTAGTGGATACCACAATTCCCGAACCGGCAGCTGCTTTCTTTATCCGGAAATCACCTCCGCGGTAAGATGCGGTCGTACTGCCATCTCCCTCGTGAGTATAAATAACTTTGACATGTCCGCTATAATTCGTCACGTGGATTTCCGATACTTCTTCAGGATAAATGATGCCTGCCTTATCGGCGGAGTTTCCGCCCACCAACTGGTTCACATGGGATACTCCGTCATATTTCCCATAGTGGAATACGCTCGGTTGGGGCATTTTTTCTACCTGAAGCCCATTGGTCCGCGATGGAGAGCTGTGTTTCCATACGGCTCCATTCTGCAGCCAGAGATTTACTTCTCCTGCCTGATCAGATCCGCTGTTGTCCACCACACCGATCCATTGGGAATCACTGTTTGCCAAAGCCAGATTGATACGGCCGTTCTGGAAAAAGTAAGGCTGTCCGTTGTGGTCTTTATCATCCCGCATGGCAATGATATTCCCCTTGATATTCACTTTATGGGAAGCCGCATCCGCTCCTGCCATATTCACATTGATAGTGCCGCCGTAACTGGCAAGGGAATAAAAACTTTCTCCCGTGCTTGATGGCGTCACTATGGTCACATTCCCCTTATTGGCATTAATAACGGCGATATCATAGTCATCCATGCCGGCAGATTTATAATAAGGATCTGTCTTCATGGCAGCTCCGCGGACAGCCAAGTACACATCGCCGTTGAGATCAATGGAGCTGCCGTCCGACATATCCACATCGACCCCGGTCGGCTGCCAGCGGGCACCGGTATATTCATCCGCCCATCCCGGAACATGGCCGTCCGGCCCGTAACCGCCATGTATTTCCGCCGCATTGACTCCCCATTTCGCGTCCCGGGAAGAGGAATCCGGAGGTTCTCCAACGGCTGCTGGATCCCCTATATATACGTTGCCATTGACAGTAATGTTCGCTTTGGCCCCCGTACCGGTGCCGGCACGCATCATGTAAATACCGTCGGCAAAACAGCTGCCTCCGTAAGTCTTAATCTGCAGGTTCCCGTTTATGGTCAGCCGGCTCCCGTCAGATGCGAGAATCCCCGCCCCCTGCGAATTTCCTGCTTCGCTGCTGGAAGTATCAATGGACAGCGTTCCTGTCCCGTCACCCACGGTGACAACGGATGTCGTTCCTTTCCCCGGCGTAATACCCTCAGCGTGATAAGTGCCGTGGATACTGATTTTTGATCCGTCTTCCAAGTTATACTTATTAACACCGTTTTCCACTTTATAGGCACTTCCGAAAGTCGCCTTATCTTTTTTTGCCTTGGTCGTGATTCCGGAAGTATAAACCGGCGCCGCCAGCACATCCGAAACTGCTCCGGTGCCGCTAATAAGCAATGCTGCTATACCGGCTGCCAGCCACTTTTTTCTGCCATACACATATTTCATCATTATCCCGCCTTTTCTCCACTACAACGATCTATGCCTTACACTTCCATCTTCACGCCGAACAGCCATGTGCGCCCTGGCATGGAATACCATGTTCCCGGCGTATGGTCGCTCCAGATGACATCTGTATGCTCCGCCCAAAGTTTATCGAAAATATTATTGATTTTCAGATAGAAATTAAAATCTTTTCTCGGTTCATAATTAAAGCTCAAATTATAAATTCCGTATTTATCGTTCGGCCACCCTTTCAAATCACTGTTTACCGGGTTCTTTCTCCGGATAAAATAGAATCCGTCCAGACCTCCGGTGAACTTCTTATTGTGATAGATCATGTCAAAAGTAAGTTTATCTTTCGGCGAATATCCGAGAGAAAAATTATCCCCGGGAACATTGGAGTACAAATGCGCCCATCCTACATTGGCGCTCCATTTACTCCCGATCTGCGAAATCAGCTGGGCATTCCATCCTCTTGAAACACCCTGATTAAAGTTTTTATATTTTTTTGATGAAGTATCATATCCGATAGATTGTTCATCTTTTGTTCTGAACCAGTTAAAGGTAAACATGGTCTTATCGCTGAATACATGGCTGTAGCCGACGGTATCCGTATATCCATAAGCAGGTCTGACCTTGGCATTTCCATACTGGGGAATATAAAGAACATCAAGCCCCGGCAGAATGTAGAAATCATTGCGTCCCGCATACACTGTATCCTTAGGTGTAATTTCATAGCTCAAACGATAGCTTTTGGATGTATGACTGGAAAAATCGGCAGTGTATTGATCTGTCTCAGGGCGGTCATGCCGCAGGCCTCCGGAAAGAGACCACCGGGGCAGGAAATTCCAATCTTCCTGTATATAAAAAGAATAATTTTCATACCAGTGGTTCGTTTTGACCGGATTCCCATTTACGTCAAATCCTGCCGCCCGAAGAACATTGTCCCTTCCCTTTGAATAATCCACACCAAAAGTCAGTCGGTTCCATTCATCATGGAAGCTCACCTGCTCGCCGATGATGTCATAAGTATAGTCGCTGCTTATCCCCCAATTGGACTGCGCATTCATGTCATAATCCTGAAAATAATTTGTCTTTACTTTATTCCGGCGGTAAGTAAACTGGTTATCCCAATGCTTCCCGATGGATATCTTATCCTGCAGAGTCAGCATATCGGACTTATAATCGCCATGATACCGGTTTGAATACACAAAATCATATCCTCTATATCTTGACTTCATTTTGTCATAACTTAAGGAAAGAGAATGTTTATCAGTAAAATCATAAGCAAATTTCACTCCGTCCGATAAGGTATGGGTGTGCCCGGGCCATAGCCTTCCGTCACCGGATTTGGTATCACCTATCAGCAGTTTGTCATAATAGGCCATGTAGGAAAACTTCCCTACTCTCCCCATAGTGGTCAGCTTATATATTTCCCGTCCGCCGGTTCCTCTGGCTATATCCACGGTCGTTTTCTTTTCCCCGGGATTCTTGGTGATGATATTGATCACACCGCCTTTGGCGCCACTTCCATACAACGCGCCGGCACTGCCGCGCAGCACTTCGATACGTTCGACATTGTCCATATTATTCAGCAGAGAAGAATACATATACCCTGAATTATTCGCGCCGTTGAAATCGGTTACACGTACGCCGTCCACAAGCAGTATAATATCCTTGCTTCCATTAATCCGGATCCCGCTTAAATTGGCATTCAATCCATTTCCGCCATAATTCAGATACTGTGTCCCCGGAACTGTACGCAGCGCATCTTCCACGGTATTCAGATGGAGTTTTTCAATCTGCCGGCTCGTAACTACACTGATATCGGCCCTGGCATCCACCAAATTTTCATTCATGCGATTCGCTGTGACAACAACGGGCGCCATCTCAAAAACATACTCCTCTGCCAGCGAAGGGTATGCCATGCTTCCGGTTAAAACTGCTGCAGCCGCCATTACCAATGTCTTCTTCATCCTGATTCTCCTCATAACTAAAAGAATATAAAACAGATATGCGCCGCTTCCGCGGCATTTCCCCGCACACAAAAAATTTATTTTTAATTTTTAACTTATGGTACGCTCATACCATAAATTTATAAAACGAGACATAAGAAAGATACATAGAAGACTTCTGCCATACCAAAAATACAGCACCAGCTTCCTATGCATTAACTCATGCCTCGCAAGTTACGCCAATCTCATAGAAAGCAGGTGGCACTCTGACTCAGTTCCTCATCCTGCGGCCCCTCTGTGAAAGGCTTGCAGCCGCAAAACTCCCTCTACAGTTGCGGGACAGTTCCGGATTCTAACCGGATTCCCCACGACTGCTTTCCTTATATAATTTTGTGTGATTCCTACATGCAGGATATAAGGGTTAAATTCTTAATGTTTAAACCCATTTGCTTTAAGAATACCCACTTTTATAATATCACTATGCCATATTTTTTACAATATACAGCTAATATTTCTATCACTTGGTGACAATACATAATTTATTTATTCCTTAATAGTAAGGATCTGTAATCAAAATCAAGTTTTATACAACACCGCTATTGTACTTGAATGTGCTGTATAACAGAATATAAGATTCCCGATTTTGAAAACCAAGCTGTATTCTTCGGTTTCAATTCCTTATTCCCAATGTTCATACATTCATCAAAAAAGAGCTGTGGGAACAAGAAATCATTCACAACTCTCTTTTAATCATCGGTCTGTAAAATTTTTTGAAATACCAAATCTTTGTAACATGGGACAGAAAATGCTTTATGCCGGATTGATCATTCCGCATATCGTATCTGCTTTTTATTTTCCTATCCCGCTTTTTTTATCCCACCATCTTCGCATTCTTATATTCTTCAGGAATCGCAAGCCCCAAAGTTTCCGCCGATTTCTTATTGATGATGACTTCCAGCACTTCAGGATCCTCTACGGCAGTATCCTGTGTTTTGATTTTCCCGTCAAGCACATCCGCCGCCATGTGTCCTGCCTGTACACCAGACTTGTAGAAATCTACGGAGAGCGAGCCGAGCGCGCCGTCTTTCGCCATGCTGTCCGCACCTACGAATACGGGAATCTTCGCGGGATCCGTCACCTTGACCAAAGTGGGAATGGAAGAAGCGATCACGTTATCCGTGGGAACATAGATGAAATCCACCTGCCCTACCATGGATTCCGCTGCCTGCTGAATATCATTAACGGAAGAAACGGTCCGTTCCACCACAGTAAGGCCGAGGGACGCCGCATGGGCTTTCGCCTGGTCTGCCTGGATCTGGCTGTTCACTTCGCTGGAGGAATAAATCAGTCCAAGACGTTTCGCCGCGGGAAGGAACTTAAGTCCCATATCCACCTGCTTCTCCACAGGGCCGCGGTCATTGACGCCGGTCACGTTCGTTTCCGGCCGGCTGTTCGATTTTACCAGTTTCGCCGTTTCAAAATCAGTAATGGCGCACCCGATAATGGGCAGGTCATGAATTTCATTGGCTACCCGCCTGTGCGGCAGGTGTGGAAATCGCGCAGATAAGATCAGGACGATTGGACTTGAAACGGGACGCAATAGTCTTTAAATTTGACTGGTCTCCCTGGGCATTCTGCTGGTCTACTGAAATTTTGTCCGCTCCGTAGCCCCTTTCCTTCAAGCCGTCAAGGAATCCTTGATTGGCCGCATCAAGAGAACCATGCTGCATCACCTGCACCACAGCAATCTGTTTCTTCCCGTCAGTCGTCTTCTTCTCTCCGCCACTGTTTCCTCCGCAGCCATAGAGCAAAGCTGTTGCCACCACTGCCGCTGCCGTAATTTTCATCCATTTTTTCATTTGAGAGCCCTCTCTTTCTACTGCACTTCTATCCTATAAAAAATGTCCCCTGCCAATTGCAAGGGACGACGGGACTCATCGCGGTACCACCCTGTTTATCTGATGAAAAACAAAAAAGGCGGCACCCAAGGGACGGATATTCCGTGGTACCACCCTACTTCATCAGATCAACTCTCAGCTGCTTAACGTGAGCCACTCCGGCAATGCCTACTGTTATTTCAGCAAAGCAGTTCAGGAAAGAACTTCGACTTCCTGCCCGCACCGATTTTCACCATCCATCGGTTCTCTGCGCCGGGAAAGGAAATTTACTTTTTTCCGTCAACACTTTTAAATATTGTGATTATTTTAGCGAATGAGGATTTCCTTGTCAATAGTTTTAAAAAAATATTTTAAATTTGAGCGACCCTCTTTCTTTAGCAAATGGCAGCAGTCACAGGACTGACAGGGATGGTAAGCTGCCATCCGGGTAATAGATTCTTCACTCTGTGCCATATTGCTGCCTTCCCTTATTCCCACAAAGCATTCCTCTGTCCGCTCTGAATGACGATTTTGGGAAAGCTCGTCACTAACAATGGGGAACGGAAAGCGTCATAATGACGAAGAACGAAAAGCGTCATCCTGAGCATGAGCGAAGGATCTATAGCCGCAGTGAGGAAAACGGTAATACGTCAGCAGAAGTAATAGATTCTTCACTCTGTGCCACTATCCCGTTTCCCGTCTTTCTCGAACAGCATTTTTGCCACCGTTCAGAATGACGATTGAAGGAAAGGGCGTCACTAGTGATGGGGAACGGGAAATGTCATAATGAGAATGCTCGCTGCCGGTACATGTTCACCGGGCAGTTTCAAAAGAAAAACACCGCCCCTCTAAAGACGATGTTTTCTTTCTATTCCTTATTTCAATACACCGATTTCCCTATAGTATCTTTCAGCGCCGGGATGGAGCGGCACACCTGCGATATCTTTCACCGCATCTTCCGGCTTGAGGCCTTTCAGATTCTTCTGTGCCTGCCCCATTTCATCGATATGTTCCCAGAAAGCTTTCGTCAGATTATACACCACATCTTCCGGCATATCCCCGCGGGTGAACATAACCATTTTAACCGCCGTGGTATGGACGTCTCTGTCCTGATTCGGATAGGTCCCCGCCTTGATAGTATAACTTGCATACCAGGGATATTTCGCTTTCAGTTCTTTCACGAGCTGATCATCAATATCTACCAGGCGTGCGCCGCCGGTCAAAGCCTGGGTGACGGCGGAAGCAGGAGCGCCGCTCATGATCCACGCACCGTCAATGGAGCCGTTTTGGAGCATATCGGCAGCATCGGTAAAGGTAATGTACTCCGCCTGGATGTCATCAGGAAATTTCAGTCCTGCCGCGGTGAAGTGGGCATTACTTTCGTTATATACGGAAGAGCCTGCCGACGCTACGGCAAAACGCTTTCCTTTTACATCAGCCAAAGTCTGAATGCCCGACTTGGCAGTGACCACCATCTGGTTCGGATTCATGTAAAGACCGGCAATCACTTTCAAATCTTTATAAGGATGATCTTTGAAACTGTCCGTCCCGTTGAGACATTGGTATACATTGCTGGAAATAGCGATGGACACCTGCGCTTCGCCGTCGGAAACCATATTCAGGTTGGCAATTCCGCCTGCGGAAGCCTGACTCGCTGCCTGCACACCGGGAACGTTATTGTTCCACATATTGGTGATTGCCGCCCCCACCGCATACAGGGCGCCTGACGCGCCGGCCGTCGGAAAATTAATTTTCACCGTCTGCGCTGCCGGCTGTGATGACGGCGCCGATGCTTTCTTTTCTCCGCCACAGCCTGCTATCATCCCTGCTGCGGCTAAAGCCGCCAGTGAAACTGCCGCCGCTTTTTTCAAATGCTTCATGTTCATTTTTCCATCCTCCCATGCTGCAGAAAATAAATGATTATCATAAGTATACCCCTGTGTCAGGGGAAATCAAGTTTCTTTTCTCCGCTGCAGGAACTGGAATCCTATAACCGCGGCAATCCCTGCAAATCCGGCAAAGTCTGTCATCGTTCCGGGAAAAAGGAGAAGCGGCGAAGCAATGAAAAGTACAATCCGTTCCGCCCATCCGCACTTGCATAGAATCCAGCCTTCCAATGCGCCGACGAGGGCAAACGTCCCCACCGCCGCGCTGAAAACAGCCCAAAGGGTTTCCACTGCGGTCGCCGCCGGATCGACACCGATGAGAAGAACGGGATTATCCAGAAAAAAGAAAGGAATAATAAAACCGATAAGCCCGAGACGCACCGCCATAAGTCCCGTCTTCGTCTGATCAGAACCTGCAATCCCAGATGCCACATAGGCTGACATGGCCACAGGCGGCGTGATATTGGAAAGGCAGGCATAAATCAGGCAGAACATGTGGGCGATAAGAGGCAGCACCCCCGCCTTGATAAGGACAGGAACAGCAACCGCCTGGACAATGACATACGCCGCAACGCCGGGAACGCCCATCCCCAAAACAGCGGACATGATCATGACAAGGAACCCGGCAAGATATACATTATTATCCTGCAGAAGAGACAAAATAAGGTAGCCCATGTGGAGTCCCATGGATGTCAGTGTGACTGTACCGATAATGACGCCGATGATGACGCAGCACACCCCTACGGAAACGGCGCTCCGCGCCCCCTCAATAACAGCGGCAATAATCTTATCTCCTGTCATTCTTGTTTCTTTACGGAGCCAGCTTGCCGCCACAGTGATAAAAATGGAAATAACGGCTGCATAAAGCGGCGTGAATCCCGTAAACATCAGCCCGATAAGGCTCACCAGGGGAAGGACAAGATGTCCCTGCTTTTTTATCACCGACAATGCATCGGGAATATTTTCCCTGGCGATTCCCGAAAGTCCGAACCGCTTCGCTTCAAAATGAACCGCCAGAAGCAGACCGATATAGTAGAGCAGCGCCGGTGTGACAGCTGCCAGTGCCACATAGGTGTAGGACAGGTTTAAAAACTCTGCCATGACAAAACCGACCGCCCCCATAATCGGCGGCGTAAACTGTCCGCCGGTAGAGGCCACCGCTTCTACGGCGCCTGCAAATTCGCTTTTATACCCAGTCCGTTTCATGAGCGGAATCGTAATCGTTCCTGTCGTCGCCACATTGGCAATGGCAGAACCGTTAATCATCCCCATAAGGCCCGACGCGATGACCGCCACCTTCGCAGGGCCGCCGGAAGTCGTTCCTACAAGGGTAAGCGAAAAATCATTAATGAATTTGGAAAATCCCGAATATTTCAGAAACGCGCCAAAAACGACAAAAAGGAATATATAAGTCGCCGAAACGCCGATGCCCGTGCCGAGAATGCCCTGAGTTCCCCAGAATTGGGTAATCAGCACGCGCTTCAAAGTGAAACCGTTATGACCGAGATAGCCGGGCAGGTACGCGCCGAACCAATTATACGCAAGAAAAATTCCCGCAAGTACCGCCAGATTTCCCGATGCCCGCCGGGCCGCTTCAAAAACACAAACCACCGCGACTAAGGCAATGGCTGCCTCCATATCGGAAATACGTCCTCCCGTCCGGGCGATACGGGTATAATTCAAAATGAGATAAAGGAAGCTACCTGCAGAACAAAGGATAAACGCCACGTCCCAAAGGGGCGGAAACTTTCTTTTCCGCTTTTCCTTTTTAAACGTCGGAAACAGCAAAAATGTAAAAACAAGAAGAAATATACAGTGGATCGCCCGCAGATTGACGGCACTGATTGCCCCGATGGTCGTGAAATACAGCTGGAATGCCGTCCACACGCACAGCAGTACGGCTAACCCCCGCCCTGCCTAACGGTCCCGTATATGTCCTCATACGGGAGTCCGCTTCCTTCTCCTCAAGTATTTTCTGTGCTTTTGCATCAAGTTCTTTTTTTGCTTCCAACGCTTCTTCCAGCTTTACGCCGGACTGATGTTCATCCATTCCGATTCCTCCTGCACTGCTATCCTTCGTATAAAATTATCCTCATTAAGGCATATTAGTCATTCCATATAAAGCAATTGAGAACTTATTGCCCTCTATTTAGAACCTATTTCTTACCTTTCTGCTGCATCCCCAATCTACAGATACCGCTTGAATCAAAAACTAGTCATTCTTCGGAGAGAACACATATATTCCATCCTTTTTACCCAATGCAGCCGCTTTTCGATCTTTTTCTGCCCATTCCTTCTTTCCCAACTTATCGTAAAAACCTGCACGCATGAGAAGTGCTGATGCAATATTGGGATTAATTTTTAAAAATTCCGTAATATCTGCCACCGCCTTTTCGTATTCCCCCATTTCCGCATACACTTCTCCCCGAGAGCGATAACTTTCTCCATAACCGGGATTCATTTCTATAGCTTTATTCAGTATGTCCAACGCCTTTTGATAATTCCCTTTCAATTTATAAACATATCCCAAGTTATTGTACACATCTGCTTTTTTATGCCCTTTTGCAATTGCCGTTTCAAACGCAGTAATCGCTTCATCATACCGTTCTGTCTGGCTGTATACAAGCCCAAGCATCATGTAATAGTATCCTTTATCCGGCTCCAATGCTATCGCTTTTCTTATATCTTCCAATGCCCCGCCAAAATCATGCAACTTCATACTCGCATCACAACGCTTCGAATAGAAATACGCATTATTCGGATAAATGGAAATCAAATGCGTTAAATCATTTCTCGCATCGGTAAATCTTCTATGCTGCATATAATACATATTTCGTAATAAATAAGGAATCCCATCTGTTTCTCCAACCACGTGTCCCTTGTTAAAAGACGTCAATGCTTTTTCATCCTCATGCAAATCCAGAAGTACTTTGCCTCTTTTCATCCAAGCAAGAAGATTAGATGAATCCGCTGCCACCGCCCTGTCAAGAAAAGGTAATGCTTTTTCCGGTGCATGGTAATGCAACCACTGCAGATCAGCAATCGATATAAGCGCTATTACATCCTTGGTGTTAATAGATAATGCCTTCTCAAAATCAACATAACTCTTATCCATCTCGCCAAGAAGCAGATACGCAAGTCCTCTTTTGCTATAGACCTTTCCCTTTTCTTCTCCTTTTAGATACTTCAACGCTTCATCAAAATCATTAAGACAAGATTCTGTCTCCCCGAGTTGCACATAAGCAACCCCTCGCCCCAATAAGATATGCCCCCTCATTTCCGGTTCAGGATTCTTTTTCAACGCTTTATTGTAATCCTGTTCTGCTGCATAAAAATCCTCTTCCAAACTATATGCGGTCGCCCTTGCATAATAAGCCAGTGCGGAATCAGGATTCAATTCTATAGCTTTAGTATAATCCTTAATTGCCTGCTTATATTTATGCTGATTTATTGCTACCAATCCCCGAAGCATATAAATTCCTTCATTCCCCGGACGCCTATACACTAATTCATCTGCCGCCCCTGTAGGAATAACATTTTTTTCTGATGCTGCCTCTGCATCTTTTCCTGCCCTATCTGAAAAATATTGTGTAAATTTTACAGGCAACTTTTCCTGTACAGAAAAAGTATCTCCCCCCGCAGGCATATCTTTACCCGCCGTCCCTATTGTTACATTTGAAAAAGCTATTCCCAACACCAACACCGCTATCAAAATCTTTTTCTTCATAAGCCACCTGCCTGACATATAACTCATAGTGCTTCCTCATTATAGCACTTCCGATAAGATATAACCGTCTTCTTCCATATATACGCATATGTTTCTATATTAAAAGATATGGAGATAAAAATGTTTTTTCATTTTGACCCTTGCAGTAAATGCTAAACTTTAATGCATTTATCTCCCCCCTATATCCATTATCAAATCATACAATGCCTTACAACCACATCTTCCACACATTTACATTTTCCATTGTAGATTAATAATTAACCATCATGTATAAGTATTTCCGATGATGTTCATTAAATCCTCACTTTTCAATGACATCCATTTTTTCATCACGACTCTATTATATTTTTTCCCACGAAAAAATCACCGCCCCTTTCGAGACGATGATTCCCTCTTTTCCTTACCTGCTTTCAAAGAATGCCTTGTACGCCAGGTACGTTTCGTAAGCGTCCGCTTTGGACAGCAGGTCGCAGGGAGCGTGCATGGACAGCATGGACGTGCCGCAGTCCACCACTTCCGCACCCCAGTTCGCCATCATGAAAGCAATTGTTCCGCCGCCGCCCTGGTCGACTTTTCCCAGCTCGCCGATTTGCCAGCATACACCGGCATCATTAAAGATTTTTCTGACCTTCTGCAAAAATTCCGCATTGGCATCATTGCTGCCTGACTTGCCGCGGGAACCGCCGTACTTGGTCAGGTTAATCCCGTATCCTAAGAAAGAAGCGTTATCTTTTTCAGAAACTTCCGGGAACATGGGATCAAGACAGGAATTCACATCGGCAGAAAGCATCTCGCTGTTTTCCATGGTTTCATAGAAATCAAGAAGACTTCCCTGTCCCTGCAGCGCAAGGAGTTTCATCACAAATTTCACAAAATAGGAAGATTCCATTCCCGTATTTCCATAAGATCCGATTTCTTCCTTATCCGTAAGAAGAGCGGCCTGGGTCTTCACACCGGGTTTCGCGTCCAGGATGGCTTCCAGATTCGCGTAGGAACATACGCGGTCGTCCTGTCCGTAAGAAGCAATGAGGGAACGGTCGAATCCGACGTCGCGGCTCTTTGTGGCGGGAACAAGTTCCAATTCAGCGGCGGCGAAGTCTTCCTCTTCAATTCCGTATTCCTTTTTCAAAAGCGTCATGATGGCGTCTTTCGGTGTCTGCCCTTCTTCAGAATGAGTACCCGCGACAGCCTGGAGCTGTTCTCCGGTAATCCCTTCCGCCAGAGTCTTTTTCATCTGGTCTTGTGCCATATGGATAAGCAGGTCGGATACATAGAAAACGGGATCGCTGTCTTTCAGTCCGATATTGATATCCACTTTTTTACCGTCTTTCGTGAATACCACGCCGATGAGCGCCAGCGGAATGCAGGTCCACTGGTATTTCTTAATCCCGCCGTAGTAGTGGGTACGGAAGTACACAATGCCGTCCTGTTCATGAACCGGATTGGCTTTCAGATCCAGACGGGGCGAATCAATATGGGATCCTACGATTTTGATGCCTTCATGGACGGGTTCTTTCCCAATCACCGCTAAAATAACGGATTTATCTTTCTGGTTCCAATATACCTTGTCTCCCGCTTTGAGCGACTTCATGGTATAGACAGGTTTAAATCCCTTTTCTTCCGCACGGCGGATAATTTCCGCTGCCGCCAGTCTTTCCGTGCGTGCCGTATCAAGGAACGCCTTGTATTTTTCACCGTATGCCATGGCGGCTTTGCGCTCACGGGCATTCATCCGCTGCCAGACGGATTTGCTTCTGCTGTATGTTTCTTTCATTTCTGCCTCCTAAAAGAGAATTATTTTCACATAGATACAGTATAAAACTTTTTCATCCTCCCCGCAAACCACGGCAGGAAGGAAATCCCGCTTCTTCAGTCTCCGGGAAATACTCTTCGCAGGAAGTACGTCAGTCCCATAAAAACAGCCATCACCACGAAAAGCAGGGGATACGCAATGACCAGAAGATAAACGGAAGCGTCTAAACTTGACATGGTTCCTCCTTTATGACAAAACGGGAATAAGAGCAAGCACAAGGCCGCCGGCGACGACGGAAGCGACCTGTCCCGCCACATTGACGCCCATGGCATGCTGGATAATAAAATTGGAAGGATCTTCTTTCAAAGCCATCTTGGCAACAACGCGCCCCGACATAGGGAACGCGGAAATACCACAGGCGCCGATCATGGGATTCAGTTTTTGCTTGAGGAAGAGATTTGCCAGCTTTGCAAAAAGCACGCCGCCCACCGTATCGAAAATAAACGCCGCCGCACCGAGGATAAGGATCTTCAGGACATCAAGGGTAAGGATATTTTCCGCCGTCATCGTAGCGCCTACCGTAATACCGAGAAAGAGCGTCACCAGATTGGCGAGTTCATTCTGTGCCGTACTTGCCAGAGAATCCACAACGCCCGATACTTTCAGCATATTGCCGAACATGAGCGCGCCGATGAGCGGTACGGAAATAGGAGCCAGAATACCTGCAAAAAGCACCACCATAAAAGGGAAAAGGAAACATGCTGTCCATGACACGGGTTTCTCTTCTTTATATGCCATACGGATACGTCTTTCCTGCTTTGTCGTCAGCAGTCTGATAATAGGCGGCTGGATAATCGGGACAAGGGACATATAGCAGAATGCCGTCACCGTGAGGGGCGCCAGAAGTTCTGCAGCAAATTTCTGCGCCACAAAAATCGTCGTCGGACCGTCCGCTGCGCCGATGATGCCAATCGCCGCCGCCTGGTTGAAAGGAAATCCAAAAGCTGATGCCAGAAGCGCCGCTGCAAAAATACCTAAATGGGCCGCTGCCGCAAAAAGCATGACATAAGGCTGGCGGATAAGCGGCGTAAAATCACACATCGCGCCTACCGCCACAAAAATCAGGACAGGAAACAGCTCATTGGCAATTCCCGCTTCATAAAGAACCTGCAAAAAGCCCGGCTCCCCGCCTCCCACCGGGATAACGGCAAAATGCCCCGGTATATTTGCCAATATACAGCCCACTCCCATAGGAAAGAGAAGCACCGGCTCATAATCCTTTTTCACTCCGAGCCAGATCAGAATCCCGCCGATGGCGAACATAGTCCAGACAGCGGGATCCGACATCTCCATAACCCCTGCAAAAAGTTCCTTAAAAATTGTTTCCGTGCTTGTCATAAATCTCTCTCCGCAAATAAACAGCCTTACAAAAAACGGACCCGGAAAATACCAGGTCCGATACTATTTCCTGCCCCTGTGCCATACGCAGAAAACATATTTACTTAATAAGGAAAAACAAGGCTTACACATGATAGCCGAGTACCGGAAGAATCATAAAGATAAGCAGCGCCCACACAATACCCGCCCCGATGAAAATACCTGCCGTAATGGCAAAGCCCATCTTGGAACGGGGGACGCCGAGCAGGCTGAAATTCCCAAACCAGCCGCGGCGGACCATGAACCCGTTGTCACTGCGCTGTCTGAACCAGACCAGCTTTTTCTGAGGGTCGATATTGTATGCCACGAGAATGGCAATGACTGTCGCTACCAGCCAATAAATGAGGAAACGAGCGGCATTGAAGTCCTTGACGCCGGACAAATCAATCATCTGCATATTTTTACCCTGCCTTTTAAGTATAACTGCTTTACCAATTTATATATTATACCGCAAGGCACGGTTTAGTCAAAAATATTTCTTAAAATTATAAAACACCGGACAAATAACCGTAGCCTTCTTTTTCCATATCCGCTTCGGGAATGAACCGGATCGCCAAGCTGTTGATGCAGTACCGGAGACCGCCTCTGTCCCGGGGACCGTCATCAAACACATGCCCCAAATGGGATTCTCCCATACGGCTCCGCACTTCTGTACGCCGCATATTATAGCTCAGGTCTTCTTTGTAATTCACCACATCGGCAGAAATCGGTTTCGTGAAACTCGGCCAGCCGCAGCCCGACTCGAACTTGTCACGGGAGGAAAAGAGCGGCTCTCCCGTCGCCACATCTACATAAATGCCGCGGTCAAATTTATCGAAATATTCATTGGAAAAAGCTCTTTCCGTCATGCCTTCCTGCGTGACAGCATATTGATCTGCCGTTAAAAGGCTGCGGAGGGTTTCCTCGTCAGGCTTCGGATACAGGGAGCCGTCAATCACGGGATCCGCCGCCCTGCTTACATCGATATGGC
>ENA-OPNR01000060-OPNR01000060.1-human-gut-metagenome-genome-assembly--contig:-NODE-60-length-47228-cov-2.866449_pt1 | contig 47228 bp, 57 predicted proteins | sample MGYA00241543_ERZ501783 | MGnify/ENA primary metagenome ERZ501783 (study PRJEB25962, sample SAMEA2042557) | human gut metagenome | biome: human gut; feature: human-associated habitat; material: faeces... | reverse complement strand
CAAAAAAGGGGAAGAGCCGGTAAAAGGAATGATTCTGGTCAGTGTTTCTACAGACAGTCTGCGTGACAATGTAGAGGCATTGCAGTCAAAGGCAAGAATTGCAACGGTTGCAATCAGTATTATCGGGATCTTTTTAGCAGCAATCATCGGTATGCTGCTTGTAAGGCCGCTGAAAAGGATGTCTCAATCGATCGAGGAGATGGCAGGAGGCTATGGAGATAATTATCTCCATGAAAATGCTTACGATGAAACGGAACGGATTTCCAATGCATTTAATAAGCTGTGGGACCGCTATAAAGTACTGGATGCATCGAGAGAAGAGTTCGTGGCAAATGTATCCCATGAGTTGAAGACACCGTTGACCTCTATGAAGGTGCTGGCGGATTCACTGCTGATGCAGCCGGATGCACCGACGGAGATTTACCGGGAATTCATGGGTGATTTGTCCGAAGAAATCGAGCGGGAGAATAAGATCATCAATGACCTTCTGGATCTTGTAAAACTAGATAAGAAGGGTGCAAACTTAAATATTAAGAGTCAGGATGTTAATGAACTGGTAGAACGGATTCTCAAAAGATTACAGCCACTTGCGGCAAAAAGTAATATTGAGCTGGTATTTGAGAGTTTTCGTCCGGTGACAGCGGAGATTGATGAGGTAAAGATTGCACTTGTGATCACGAATCTGGTGGAAAATGCGATCAAGTACAATAAAGAGAACGGATGGGTACACGTGTCTTTAAATGCGGATCATAAGTATTTTTATCTGAAGGTTGCGGATTCTGGAATCGGGATTCCGAAAGAAGATACGGATCATATATTCGAGCGATTTTTCCGTGTGGACAAATCCCATTCTCGTGAGATCGGCGGAACCGGTCTTGGGCTTTCGATTGCAAGAAATGCGGTTGTCATGCACCGCGGTGCGATCAAGGTCTACAGTGAACCGGGAGAGGGAACGACATTTACAGTCCGGATCCCGCTTACTTATATCAAGAGGGAAGGATGAGAAGAATGAAAAAAATTTACCAGATCATAAGCATTCTTCTTGCAATGTGTCTTCTTACAAGCATTGTGGGATGCAGAAAAAAGGAGCAGAAAGCAGATGCAAAATACACGATTTACCAGATTAACCAGAGCGGAACGGCGTTGGTTCCGAAGGACTACGATGGAACAGGAAAGTCGGTGGACGAAGAAGTAAAAGGAATGCTGTCTGCGCTGCAGAAGTGTGATGACGAGGTGAAGGCACAGGCGGCATTGCCGAAAAAGGTAAAACTGGAGAGATACACTCTGGAGGATGAAAAGCTGATCCTGTACTATAATGCTGCTTACGGAAAGATGGATACGGTAAGAGAGGTTCTGTGCAGGGCAGCGCTTGTCCGTTCACTGACGCAGATCGATGGAGTGGATCTGGTGATGATCTGTGTAGATGGAACGCCACTTACGGATAAAAAAGGGAATACTTATGGATACCAGCAGGCAGAAGATTTTGTACAGAACACAGGCTCTTCTATTAACTCTTTCCAGGAGATGAAGCTTACGCTGTATTATGCAGATTCATCTGGAGAAAAGCTGCAAAAGGAAGAGGATACGGTGCGGTATAACAGCAATGAGTCGAAGGAACGGGTTGTAGTGGAACAGCTGATGCGAGGACCATCCAATAACAGACTGCTTGCTACCATACCAAAAGGAACAAAGCTGCTGGGTGTGTCGATCAAAGATCATATCTGCTATCTGAATTTTGATGAAGGACTTCGGAACATTGCTCCGGGAGTCAGTCCGGAGACGGTGATCTATTCCATCGTAAATTCAGTGATCGATGGTGGAAATGTCTCTGAAGTACAGATTTCAATCAACGGAGACAGCAGTATTGTATATCAGGAGAGTATAAAGCTGGATGAACCTCTGAGCAGAAACCAGGAAATGATAAAGGAGGATTGATCGGTTGATCAAGCGAAGACTTGGTTTTGCCGGAATACTTCTGGCAGGACTGATTCTGGTACTGTATCTGACAGGGGGAGGAAAGATTTTTGGAAGACTCGGTGTGTCAAGGTGTGAGAAGCTCTGGAAAGAGTCGGAAGAAGTGATGGTGGAAGGAGAGGTTTATCAGAAAACCAGAAAAGAAGAAAAACTGATCCTGTATCTGAAAAAAATACAGATCAGAGAGATGGGGAATGGAAAAGCAGTTGCTGACGAGAGGATGCTTGTCTATCTGGATGAAAAGGGAAATGGTCCGGAAATCGGACAGCGGATCCTGGTTAAAGGCAATGTGGGATTTTTTGATCCGGCGGCCAATCCGGGCAATTTTGACCAGAAAAATTATTATAAGCAGCAGAATATCCAGGCAGTCTTATGGAAAGGGAAGGTTCTGGAAAAACAGGTGAAAAAGACTTCCCTCCGGGAAAAGCTGTGGCAGTTTAGGAACCGGACCGCAGATGAGATCTGCAGAGAGATGGGAAAGCGTCGAGGGGGTATTTTGTGTGCGGTTCTTTTGGGAGATTCTTTTTATACAGAAGAGAAAGTGAAAGAACTTTACCGGGTGGCAGGGATCGGGCATCTGCTGGCTATATCCGGTGTCTGTTTTCTGTGTTGGGTATTTCTAATAGGCGAAAGAATGGTTTAAAATGGGCGTTTGTGAGCATTGAGCTTAGAAAAAACACATATTTTAATTGTGTTTTTACGCCTTGTTTTGCACCTGAGAGTGATTTGCAGAACTGATGGGGTAAGTGATAATAAAACTTTCTAACGAAACTAAATACAATTTCGCAAAAGATGTACAATATTTGGCGAAAACATATTATTTTACGAAAGGGACATGTATGGAAAAAAAGATTGTGGCAATCCGATATTATAATGTATGGTTCTATTTGCATGTCAATTCAGAGCAGGATATGGTAAAAATCTCATATTTGACAGATAGAATTGATGCTGGAGAACAGATGGTAATGAAAGATATTTATCAATGGTGTCAGGGACATGGAATAAAATATAATTCAAAATTTGTATATAGAAAAGAGTTTTCCATTTGGGCAAATTTATGGAATTTATATTCATATGTACGTGCAAAAAAGAAATAGATATATTGCTTTCATAAAACAGTCATATTGTAAATTGTTTTAAATAGAAGCGGATTGTGTTCATATAAAACACGATCCGTTTTGCTATTCATTTTGCTCATAATCTGTTAAAATATATACATAAAAATGGAACTGTAGTTGGAGTATAGAAAAGCCTATGGATAATTTAACTAAAGAACAACGTCATAAAAATATGAAAAATATAAAGAGTAAAGATACAAAAATAGAGGTTGTACTTAGAAAAGAATTATGGCATCGCGGATATCGTTATAGGAAAAATTATAATGAATTACCGGGAAAGCCAGATATTGTTTTAACCAAGCAGAAAATTGTGATTTTTTGTGATTCTGAATTTTTTCATGGTAAAGATTGGGAAGTACTGAAACCAAGACTTGAGAAAGGTAATAATGCAAACTACTGGTTGAAAAAAATAGAACGCAATATTACCAGAGATCAGGAAATTAATCAACAGTTAAATTTTTTAGGGTGGACAGTAGTTCGTTTTTGGGGAAAAGAAATATTAAATAATACTGATGAATGCATTAAAGTAATAGAAGAAACTATATTTGAATCAACATGTAATAGCTTGGAGGAAGATTGGGATGGAAATTAATTTTGAACATAAAAATGATATCGGGATATTTATAAAAGACAACATTGAGAATATAAATAATAGGATTTCGGATTTTAAGGACTTATCAAATTATGGAGTTGATTTTGATGATACAGATATAAAGAGGCATTTATCTGAAAAATTGAATTCCGAATCACAAGAAACGATAGAAGCTCTTATTAAAAGATTTGAAGAATTAGGAGCTCAGAAAAATCAAATTGTTACTGTTTCAAATGAGTATGTTTTATATAAAAAAGATGTTGAAAGATTGATTGAAGCCGACACATTTAGACAATTACAAATGGAAAATTCAGAAGAGTTGCAAAATGCAATAGTATCAACGATACTAGATAATTCAGAACTGGTGGAAACAAAGAAAAAATTTATAAAAAGAGCTTTAAAAAATATTACCCGAAAAAGTTTATATTTATTATTACAGAATGGATTTCAAGTAAACATTAATCATTTGGAGAGTGGAACGATGACTGCAAATGGTGGGGATTCAGCACAATTTCTGTTTGTATCACGTGCTATTTTAGCAGGATTCAATTGTTCTAATGTTGATGTACGATCTAGTAGATATGATTCGGTAATTGATTATAAAGGACATATATTTAAAGTGCAAGTTAAAGGAATTAGTTCAGATACAATTAGTTTCAAAGATAGAGATCGTGGTGGAAGAGGAATAGACACTCATAATGAAAGAAATAGAGGTAAGAGGATTACTTCTCAGGATTGCGATTTATATGTAGCCGTAGACAAATTAGTGGGGTTATGCTATTTAATACCTATGAAAGAGATAGATCCTTGGTCAGATGAAGAAATAAAAAGTGTTAGTGTTAGTAAGCTGGGAGAGTATTTAGAAAACTGGGACGTGATTGAACGTTTATATCAGGAATTATAGTAAGAAAAATATTATTCTATGTTTTTTGAGATACCTGTGATAAAATGTACATAAACATATTTGAGGAAGGTGAGAGAAATGCCTATATACAATGAATTTGGTCATGTTACTATTGACGAGGCTAGGATTGATGAAACGTGTAATGCATATTTTAAATGGAAGGATTTAAATACATACATTTCAAACAATAGTCATAGAGGAATTAATATGCCAGATGCTATTAGTGAACCTATGGGATGCTATTGCCTAGATTTGCTTTGGAACAGGGGCGATGAAGTTGGAGATGCAACAGATCCTAGAACAGGGAAAAAAATTGAGTTTAAAGCGACATCACGTTTCGATGGAGATTTATCATCGTTTGGACCAAAATGTGTTTTCGATGATCTAGTTTTTTTACGTTTCAAACTTGATGAGAATTTATTATATATTTACGATCTGAAAATAGATTCTGAAGAGTTTGGAAAATATCCAGCCAATAAAAGTCAAACAATACAAGATCAAAAAAATCAAGGTCGAAGACCACATGTGAGTTTACAGACATTGTTTGTAGATGCACAAGGGCTTGAACCAGACATTATTTTTGATATTAGACGTTGCAGAATTATTAAAGATAATCGATAAATGATAGGCGGGAATTTATCCCGCCTATCGTTTATAAATTATATTGCGGCGCGCCGCGATTTATGGTAAAATTGCAACTAGCGAATTAATAGGAGGAAATGAATAGTTATGTATAGTGTTGCATCATTTTTTGCAGGTGTTGGCGGCATTGATTTAGGATTTGAAGAAACAGGAGAGTTTCAAACAGTTTATGCAAATGAATTTGATAATTATGCGAGTGAAACTTTTGAATTAAATTTCCCAAAAGTAAAAGTTGATACCAGAGATATCCATATAGTTCCTACAGAGGATGTACCAAAGACGGATGTAATTATAGGAGGATTTCCCTGCCAAGCATTTTCAATAGCTGGATATAGAAAAGGTTTTGAGGATGAAAAAGGACGGGGGGAATTATTTTTTGAATTGGTAAGGATGCTCGAAGAAAAAAGACCAAGAGTAGCATTATTTGAGAATGTCAAAAATCTTGTAGGGCATGATAACGGAAACACTTTTCGAGTTATATGCGAGCAACTAGAAAATTTAGGATATCATTACACATATCAGGTTTTAAATGCTATGAATTATGGCAATATGGCTCAAAATCGAGAAAGAATATATATTGTGGCTTTTAGGGAAGCGGGAGATTTTAGTAAATTTCAATGGCCATTACCAGTACCATTGACAAAAACAGTAAAGGATATTATCGATTTCAAAGTAAAAGAGAACGAAAAATATTATTATACGGAAGGAAAGTACAAAGGCGATATTTATAAGTTACTGGTGGAAGCAACGAAAGATGATGATATAAATAATCCGGCAATATATCAGTGGCGAAGAAAATATGTAAGGCAGAATAAAAGTGGCGTAGTACCAACTTTAACAGCTAATCAGGGAGAAGGGGGACATAATGTGTGTATCATTAAGTCAAAATATGGCTTAAGAAAAATGACGCCGAGAGAATGTTTTAATACACAAGGATTTCCTAATAATTTCAAATTACCTAAACAAAGTGATGCACGCCTATATAAACAAGCTGGGAATTCAGTATGTGTTCCTGTAATTAATCGAATTGCAGAGGAAATATTGAAAGCGTTACAGTAATATTTTTTATGAGTTTAGAAGCGATGAAGGATTGACAAAAAGAACATGTGTTCGTATAATAAAAGTATCGCTACAGAAATACCAGGCAGGGAGTTGTTAAGCAGACCAATCAATATAGTTCCGGTATTGGAGGTGTAAATTAACAATGGAGTTAGAAGAGTACATTAAAGATGCTACGGATGAGGCAATGAGTGATTACATAAAATCTGAAAAGTATAAAGAACACAAGAAACAAATTAATGATTTATTACGGAACATGAGAGAAAATCTTTCATCAGAAAAAATGATTTTACTGAATCAGCTATTGGATGCAATATCGGTATGTGATGGAGCGTTTGCATCAGAAGCGTATTTGCAGGGGGTTGTTGAAGGAATTGCCTTGTGCAAAAAGAAGATTAAATCTGTTTGAAAGAAAAGCTGATGCACACCTTGATGAAGGTAGTGCATCAGCTTTTTTCTATTCATCTTTATTGCCCAGTGTTTTGTTTTTTAATGCAATTCCACTTACAACACCACGAAGATAGGCGGCGGAAGCAAAATCACTATGTTGTTGTCCCAAGACATTTACTAATCTGTTTAAGGTTGATACTTGATCCGGGGTCAATTCGGAACGAAGAGAATATAGAAGTTTTTCGATTTCTTCTCCTTGTTGCTTGTATGTTTCGGTAGTCAGGTAATCTTTCATTTCATCGTCAATGGCATCTTTAATATATTCTTCAAGCATTTTAATACCTCCAAATGCTGCTGTGATATTTGCGGGTTACGTTATGCGAATATCATACTGTCAGCATCATCGGTATCCAGACCACGAATCTGGTTACGGTGAAGATACACATTTCGGAGTCGATATGAATAATTCCGAAATGATAAGGTGGCTGACTTGGCGATAGGAATGAATAAAACTGCTCTTATATATGCGTGCAGGGAGCAGCAGGATGAGCGTCGATCCTCCTTTGTTCTGTGATATAAGAAATCATGCATGAGAGCGATTAAGCTCATTAGATGTTCATGGACTTTATCAATAAGCTCATCAATAACATTTTCTACAATTTCGTGTACCAGTTTATGTAAGGCATCATGGATAACTTTTATAGAAAATGTGACTTCTTCGTTTGTTTTTTTAATAATCATCCGGGATTCTTCCATACGCTAAATTCACCTCTTTTCTTTGTTAAGTTAAAAACTCTATATATTGTGGTATGTATTATTATAATACACAATATATAGAGTTTCAAGGGTTAATTGTTATGCAGCTAATCCAAATAATTCTAACATTCGGATTTCGACTGGTTCGTAATCAGCGGGACCATATTGTAGCCACTTATGATAATAGCACATGGAATAGTATGCTGCTTGGATGGATAGGTCAAATTTAACTGCAACATCAATATAATCATCGCATTGTGCATAATGAATCAATGGTGGTGGCGCAATACTATATTTTGCAAAAAAGTTTGCTTCCGCTTCTGCGAGTTCACTCTCTTGGGTATGATCTAACCGGATATGCCCAATTTCATGAAGGATTGTCCAACGTTGGCGTTCGTGGCTGTTTTCATCATTATAAAAAATAATCCACATAAACATACCAGAGACTTTATCCTCTACTAACATATGAAAGCCATCCATACTGATGTTCATAGCGGTTACCAATTTTTTTCCCTTTAATTTAGAATAGGGAACCAATCGGTAATTTAGTCTTCTTGCAATTTCCATGCAGTCGATGGGGTATGTGGTTAATCCACATTCTTCATACATATCGACTACATTTTCTTTAATGTTTTCATATTGAGAGTCGCTCAGATACAAAAAATCAGTCCTTTCTTAGTCATCTGGCTCAAGAAGGGCATTAATCAGTTCGTTTCTTTGTTTCCGAGTCATTTGGGATGCGTTACGTGCAATGAGTCGGTGGATTTTGTAATACTCAAAATCGCCAACTTCTTCTGTACCTAATAAATAGTCGGAAGTTGTGTGTAATGCGGTGGCAATATTAGCGATGACAGGACCTTTGGGGGTACGATCATTGCTGATATAGCGAGACATGGAAACTTCGGTAACACCTACTTTTTCAGCCAATTCTCTTTGAGTCAAACCATTTTTTTCTAATAGTTCAGCAATCCTACCTCCTAATGTGTTTTCATTCATCTCTTAATTACCTCTTTCTAAATTGAATTTGCATATGCTCTGCAGGGCTCTTGCGGCTCTTGCGTCTTTGGCATTTTGCAGTGTATGGCTTCTCGTTTTTTGGGAATATTGTTTGTCAGCACTTTAGTTTATTGAAAAAATATATTCAATTTGGGAGTGTGCTATTACCGTTCCCGATGGTCGTTTAGCTCCAACTGGCTTGCTCTTATGACTGGCTCATTTTGTCCTTGCACTACAGCAATCATACAAATACTTCTTGCATTCTCTTTTGTGTAGTATAATATAAAATTTTAATCATAAAAAATAAAAAAGGAATACTGAACTATTTACCAAAAATATATCATAACTTACCATTTGTGTCAATCTAAAAAGACGAAATGCATGGAAAAGTAGTACTAAACCACGATTTAGCATTATGCAAAACTAAAAATAGGATTGACAACTTACCGATTGTTTAATATAATTCGGTTTATAAGATGAAGAAATGGAAGAAAAAGGAAATTATTTTTTTACACAATACTTACCAAATGGTTAAGAAATAAAACAAAAAATTTCCAAATAAAATCAAGAGGAGAGTGACATGATGAAAGAGAAAATGATGAGCATTCACTTACGGTGTCCGTGGTGTGAAGGAAGTGAAACATTAGCAGATGGAAAAGGAAAAGTAACGATATCAGTCCAGTGTCCAAAATGTAAACATATTTATAAAGCGGATTTAGATACTGGAAAGACCGAAAAATCAAAAGCGCAAATGCGACTCAAAAATAGAAGATAGAGCTGACTGATCGTCGGGGTTTATTATAACCACCATTAAGATCGGAGCAAGATTGTAATTTTACAGTCATGCTCCGATTTTTTTTATCACGATATGTTTTTACTTTTTTGAAAAGTGAAACGGAGAATAAATACATAGAAAAACTTTTGCGAAAAAGTTTCAAATAGGAAATTACCCTTCCTATTTGAGTTCTATATTACAGACAGACGGAAAGGAAAGGAGGGAAAAAGCTGTGAGTGCAAACGAAAGAAGAGCAGAGATCATGAGAATCATGGTCGCACGAAGACAAGAGAATATGCAGGTTTTGGCTTCTGAGCTTGGCGTTTCAGATAGAACAATCCGAAATGATATCGTAGCACTTACGGCTGAGTATCCTCTGGAAACTTATAGAGGTAACGGAGGCGGTGTCCGTATCGCCGAATGGTATCACCCACATAAAAATATTATGTCGCAAGAGCAGATTTCTGTTTTGGAACAGTTAATGGAAAAAGCAGATGATGCACAGAAGAAGGTGCTAGACCAAATGCTCCGTGAATACGGCTCGAATAAGTACCGTCCTGCTGTTTAGGACAAGCCTAGTGACGACTTGGTGGTCCGTAAGTAGAAACTGTAAATTGACATATAGAGAAGAAAGGATAAAAGAAGATGAGTAAAAAGATTGCATATATCATTCATCCATTTAGGGATGACAAGGAGCATAACGAAAAAAATATGAAGTTTATCGCAGCCGTAGCTGTTCGTTCCGGCACAGTTCCGATTGCAACCGCTTTGTATTTTCCACATTTTTTAAACGAGGAAGATGAAGCTGAGAGATTGGAAGGCATTGATTGTGGATTAACACTTATGGAGTGCTGTGATGAGGTGTGGCTGTTCGGTTTTAATATTTCTGAAGGAATGAAAATGGAACTGGACTGTGCAAGGGAATTGAAACTTCCGGTTCGTCTCTACGATATGCATATGAACCGTATCAATCTCAGGACTCTTAAAGCAGATAAGAGAGTGACACCAGAATACAGGGATGCCATTCATCGTTTAAAACTTGTACGGTAGGTACTGAAAATGTTAGGGCAGGTAAATGCCTGTTACTTTCTGAAACCGGGTGACCGCTTGATGGTCATCCGGGCAAAAAGAAAACGGAAGGTAACGGTAGTGAAAGAGTATCCGTATCACGTTCTTGTGGATGTTGGGATGTATAAGGAAAGTATCAACAAAATTGATGTGCTGACAGAAGATGTCAGGCTCATCCATCGATAGAAAGGATAACGATCATGAATAAAGGATTATTACAAATTGCGGAAGGTTTTGCAATGGTTGCAGAAGGTTATAGGAAAATGGCATCTGAAGGGATTGAAATTCCAAAAGATATTCAGACAGAGGAAAAGCCGGAAAAATCAAGTACACCGGAGAAAAAGATTTCTATTACAGAGGTTAGGGCTGTTATGGCAGAAAAATCCCGTGCAGGAAAAACGCAGGAAATCAAACAGCTATTGAAAGAGTTCGGTGCGGATAAGTTATCTTCAGTACCGGAAGAACGGTATGAAGAACTAATGAAAAGGGCGGAGGTGCTGTAATGGGGAAACATGCAAAATACTCGCCATCCAGCGGGTATCGGTATATGAATTGTTCTCCAGCTCTTTTGCTGGAGGAACAGTTCCCGGATGAAGAAAGTCCTTATGCTGCTGAAGGTACAGCAGGGCATAAGCTGGCGGAGCATCTGATAAAGAAGCATTTGAAGATTCGAAGCAGAAGACCAACTTCCGATTACTATAGCGATGAACTTTTGGAAGCTGTAGATGAATATGTTCAGTATGTGATTGAACAGATAGAAGAAGCAAAGGATATCTGCTCTGATCCGGTGTTTTCCGTGGAACAGAAAGTAGATTTGAGCTTTCATGTAAAGGATTGTTTTGGTACAGCGGACATGGTGATTGTTACGGATAAAAAGGTTCATATTATTGATCTGAAACTGGGAAAGGGCGTACAGGTGGATGCTGAAAATAATACGCAGTTGATGATTTATGGTTTGGGGATGTTGGATATAGCGGAGATGCTTTTTGATATTGAGACCATAGAACTTACCATCGTTCAGCCGAGAATCAGCCATTTTTCCACATGGGAAATCTCAGCAGAAGAACTGCATCAATGGGCAGAACAGGAATTTGAACCGAAAGCGAAAATGGCGTTGGACGGAGAAGGAGAATACAAAGCCGGGGAGTGGTGTCGTTTTTGCAAGGCGAGGTTTCAATGCAGGGCAAGAGCAGACGAGTATCTTCATTTGGCACAAATGGAATTTTCACAGCCAGCGTTACTATCGGATGAAGAAATTGCAGAAGTGTTGTCAAAAGCGGATGCACTAAAGAAGTGGGCAGAAGAAATATACACTTATGCACAGAACGAAGCAATCACGAATCGAAAAGAATGGCCGGGATTCAAACTTGTGCTTGGAAGAAGCAACCGGAAATATACCGATGAAGAGGAAGTGGCGGAAGCTGCAAAGACAGCGGGCTATACCGATATTTACCGGACGAGTCTTATCAGCATTACAGAAATGGAAAAGCTGATGGGAAAAAAGAAATTTAATGAAATCTTGGGCAGTTATGTGTACAAGCCGGATGGGAAAGTCACATTGGTACCAGATTCAGATAAAAGAGAAGCAATTTATATTTCAACCGCAGAAGCGGATTTTAGTCAGGAGGATTAATGATTATGAGTACGAGAGTAAACAACACGAAAGTTATTATTTCAGCGAGAGCATCCTATCTTCACGCATTTGAGCCGGATTCCATCAATGGATCTGATCCGAAATATTCCGTTAGTCTGATTATCGATAAAAAAGACACGGATTTGATTGCAAAGATCAAGAAAGCGGTTGAACAGGCAAAAGAAGACGGGAAGTCAAAATGGGGAGGTAAAATCCCTGCAAATCTGAAATTACCACTTCGTGATGGAGATTTGGACAGGCCGGAAGATGAAGCCTATGCAGGAGCATATTTTATTAATGCGAATAGCAAACAGGCACCACAGGTAGTGGATAGAAATGTGCAGCCGATTTTGGATCAGAGTGAGCTGTATTCAGGATGTTATATCCGTGCTTCCGTTACTTTTTACGCATATAACAGTAACGGAAATAAAGGAATTGCGGCAGGACTCGGAAATATTCAGAAAGTTCGTGATGGAGAGCCACTTGGTTCCAGAATGAATGCAAAGGATGAATTCGATGCAGTAGACGGTGAGGATGATTTTCTGGCTTAAGAATAAACGGGGGCGGATTTCCGTCCCCTACATAAAAGGAGACGTAAGGATGGAAATATGGAAAGACATAAAAGGGCAGGAAGGCCGGTATCAGATCAGCAGTACAGGGAGAATTAGAAGAATGCCAAGATATGTAAAAGGGAAGCGTGGCTCGCTGCGGAGACTGCCAATGCAGACATTGGAACTCACCTATGATGAGGTAAAGAAAATCAAAAGGAAATTAGAAGAGGGAGAACATGTGCTGAAGATTGCGGAGGAATTTAACATTTCAAGAAAAGTGGTAAGCAAAATTAAAAGCGGGAGGTCTTATGCATGGGTAGAACGTTAGCGATAGATATTGAAACATATTCGGATGTGGATCTGATTTCCTGCGGTGTATATAAGTACAGCAGTTCTCCTCATTTTGAAATTTTGCTGATTGCATATTCCGTAGATGATAAGGAAACGGTTTGCATTGACGTGGCGAACGGAGAAGAACCTCCGAAGGAGTTTATGGAGATGTTACTTGATGATACCGTGACAAAAACAGCGTTTAATGCAAATTTTGAGAGAACCTGCTTTTCAAATTATTATCAGCATTCATTCAGACCAGAAGCGTGGAGATGTACGGCGGTACAGGCGGCCATGTTAGCCCTGCCTCTTTCATTGGAAGGAGTAGGTGAGGTTCTCGGATTGGACAAGCAGAAAATGACGGAAGGAAAAGAATTGATTAAATATTTTTGCAGCCCGTGTAAAGCCACAAAATCAAATGGAGGAAGAACAAGAAATCTGCCGAAAGATGCGCCGGAAAAATGGGGACAGTTTAAAACATATTGTATTCGGGATGTTGATGTGGAAAAACAGATACGGCAGAGACTGGCTAAATTTCCTATTCCAAAAAGGGAGCAGGAAATTTACTGTCTGGATCAGAGAATCAATGACCGTGGAATCATGGTGGATCGTAATCTTGTGAATCATGCGGTTGCTTGCGATCTTTTATATCAAGAAACCGCAACAGCGAGAGCCTATGAATTAACGGGACTGGAGAATCCGAACAGCGTGTCACAGTTGAAATTTTGGCTAAAGGAAAAAGGTCTGGAGGTAGATTCTCTCGCAAAAGATACAGTAAAAGATTTGTCAACGAAAGCAGAGGGAGATGTGCAGGAAGTGTTAAAACTTAGGCTGGCAACATCTAAGACTTCCGTAAAAAAATATGAAGCGATTGACCGTTCTGTGTGCGTAGAAAATCGTGTTCATGGACTGTTACAGTTTTATGGGGCAAACCGGACTGGCAGATGGGCAGGAAGATTGGTGCAGATTCATAATCTTCCGCAGAATCATCTGCCGGATTTGGAACTGGCGAGAGCGTTGGTATCAGAAGGAAGATATGAAGAAGTGGAACTTTTCTATGAAAGCACTCCAAATGTACTGTCGGAACTAATCAGGACTGCTTTTGTGGCAAAGCCGGGATGCAGATTTATTATCAGCGACTATTCTGCGATTGAAGCCAGAGTGCTGGCATGGCTTGCAGGAGAGGAATGGAGATTACAGGTATTTGAAACACATGGAAAAATATACGAGGCTTCTGCATCAGCAATGTTTCATGTACCGATAGAAGAAATTACAAAAACCTCGCCACTCAGGCAGAAAGGAAAAATCAGCGAACTTGCATTGGGATATGGGGGTGCAGTTGGAGCATTGACATCGATGGGCGCTTTAAAAATGGGACTGACGGAAGAAGAACTTCCGGGACTTGTGAGCACATGGAGAAGTGCGAATCCTCATATTACAGCATTTTGGTGGGCGGTTGATGAGGCTGCGATAACGGCGGTACGGGATAAAAAACCATCCAAAGTAGGAAGGGTATCATTTGAATATAAAAGCGGGATTTTATTTGTCACGCTTCCGTCAGGACGAAAACTTTCTTATGTGAAGCCGAGAATGATGCTGAATAAATTCGGCAGGGAAGGACTGACATATGAGGGAATCGGGGAATCCAAAAAATGGATGCGCTTGGAAACATACGGTCCAAAGCTGGTCGAAAATATTGTACAGGCAGCAAGCAGGGATATTTTAGCGGAAGCGATGCTTCGCTTGGAAAAGGAAGGATTTGACATTGTATGTCATGTTCATGATGAGGTGGTTTTAGAAGTGCCTGATGGGAAATCTTCCGTGGAAGAAGTGAATGAAATCATGGCAGTCAATCCAGTATGGACAGAAGGACTTCCATTAAAAGCAGCCGGATTTGAAAGTCCATTTTATAAAAAGGATTAGGAGGAGATGCAGAATGAAGATTGCGGTGTCTACGGGAAACTCCCGTATGGATAAAAAATGGAATCTAACAGAAATGGAGCTTGAGGATTTTAGAGAGCGTATTTCCAAGACACAGCGTACTGCGGAAACAATGGAACAGTATCGGAAAATGAAGAAGTCACAACAGGATGATATTAAAGATGTCGGCGGTTTTGTGCTTGGAAGATTAAAAGGTGGGAGAAGAAAGAAGGATTGTGTGATTTCCAGATCTGCCTTGACGTTAGATATGGATTATGCAGTTGCAGATATTGGGGATCAGTTGGAATTGTTTTTTTCATTTCAATGCTATCTGTATTCCACCCATAAACATACACCGGAAAAACCGAGACTTCGTTTGATTATTCCATTGTCCCATGAAGTATCGCCAGATGAATATATGGCTGTCAGCCGGAAGGTAGCTGAAGAAATAGGAATGGAACTGTTTGATGATACAACGTATGAACCAAGCCGATTGATGTATTGGCCATCCACATCTTCCGATGGAGAGTTTATCTTTCAGGAAATTAAGGGTGAGCTTTTGAAACCGGAAGATGTACTGGCACTATATACAGATTGGAAAGATGTCAGTTCATGGCCGGTATCTACCCGTCAAAGGATAATTGTGCAGAAAAGTCTCAAAAAACAAGAGAATCCATTGGAAAAGAGAGGCATTATTGGGGCGTTCAACCGGACATTTACCATTCAGCAGGCAATTGATGCTTTCATTCCGGATGTATATCAGCCAAGCGAGATGGCAGGAAGATATGATTACATTCCGGCGGATTCTTCTGCGGGAGTGGTGATTTATGATGATGTGTTTGCGTATAGCCATCATGCTACTGATCCGGCATGCGGAAAACTTATGAATGCGTTTGATGTAGTAAGGATTCATAAGTTTGGAAATTTAGATGCAAAAGTGACGGAAGAAATAGAAACTACCAAACTTCCTTCTTTTAAGGCTATGCAGGATTTTGCATCAGAAAATGAAGCGGTACGCCAGACTTTATCTAAAGAACGGGAAGAATCAGCACGGTTAGATTTTGCGGAAGAAGATTGGAAGATGCAGTTGGAGTATAACCGACAGGGAATTGTAGTGAATAATCTGAGAAATTTGTTGTTAATTTTAAATAATGACGAAAAGTTGAAATCAATTGTATTTAATCAGTTATCGGATGGAATGGAAATTAAAGGGGAAGTTCCGTGGAATCATCCGTCAAAATTTTGGAGAGATGCGGATGATGCACAGTTAATTTCCTATATTGATTTGAATTATGGAAACTTTTCTGCAAGAAATTATGACATTGCGGTTTCAAAAGTAACTGATGATCGTTCCTATCATCCCATTAAAGAATTTTTAGCGGCTTTGCCGGAGTGGGATGAAATTCCGAGAGTGGATACTTTATTGGTGGATTTTCTTGGAGCAGCCGACAATGCCTATGTTCGTGCGGTTACAAGGAAAACATTGGTGGCGGCGATAGCAAGAGTAATGAATCCGGGATGTAAGTTTGATACGATGCTCGTGTTGTCCGGACCGCAAGGGAAAGGAAAATCCACGTTGATCGCAAAACTGTGTGGAGAGTGGTTCAACGATTCCCTTCTTCTTTCAGACACAAAGGATAAGACTGCAGCAGAGAAACTACAGGGATATTGGATTTTGGAAATGGGGGAACTCGCAGGATTAAAGAAAACGGACATTGAAACGCTGAGAGGATTTTTGTCAAGACAAAACGATATTTACCGTGCCGCTTTTGGGCGCAGGGCAACTCCCCATCCAAGACAATGTGTATTTATCGGGACAACGAATGCGGACACATATCTTAGGGATATTACGGGTAACCGAAGATTTTGGCCGGTAAAAACACCGGGAGGAACCGGAAGGGGGTCTTGGGAGATTACTAAAGATGAAGTGGAACAGATCTGGGCAGAAGCGTTGCACTACTACAAAGATGGAGAAACCATTCATCTTCCGAAAGAGCTGGAACCAATCGCAGTCCATGAACAGAAAGAAGCGATGGAACAGGACGAGAGAGAGGGAACGATCCGTGATTATTTGGATATGCTTCTGCCGGAAGGTTGGGATTCCATGACTTTGTATGAACGCCGGAATTTTATCAATGGTTCGGAATTTGAAGGAAGCCATAAGGTGGGAGTGAATCGGAGAACCCGTGTCTGCAATATGGAAATTTGGTGTGAGTGTTTTGGAAAAGAACGTGGCAATTTGAAACGTCAGGATGCGAATGAGATTGCTGCGATTATGAGTAATATCGAGGGGTGGAAACGCCCGGAAGGTAAGATGCGTTTTTCCATTTACGGAGTCGTGAAAGGCTATGTCCGTGAGGAAGAATAGCGGCAATTTATCGGAAACAATCGGCAATATGCAGCCCTTTACGGAAGTTGCCATTGCCGATGAGGTATCCGAAAAAAGAGGGGAATGGAAACGCAAAAAATCTTAGAGTTTGTGAGGAAAAAAGACAGAAGTTTCCTATGTTGCCGATAGTATCTTAAATAATAAAAATTATAGAATATCGTTTTGTATGTGCGTGTAAAATGCGTGTTGCGTCATATACGCGCGAAATAGAGGTATTCGGAAACGGAGTAAAAATGGTATCAGAAAAAAGTATAGAACAGAAGTTAAGAATGGAGACAAAAAAGATGGGAGGTTGGGCGGTAAAGTTCAGCTCTCCCGGTTTGGATGGGATGCCCGACCGCTTGGTATTGTTCCCCGGTGGAAAGTTGGGATTTGTGGAACTGAAAGCACCGGGAAAAAAGATGAGACCACTTCAGGAAAAGAGAAAGCGGACATTGGAAGAACTGGGTTTTTTGGTATTCTGCGTGGATAGTAAGGAAATGATTGGAGGAGTGCTGCATGAAATACGAACCTTATGAATATCAATCGTATGCTTCAAGATTTATTTTAGAACATCCTTATTGTGGATTGATTTTAGATATGGGACTTGGAAAGACAGTAATCACGCTTACGGCATTATTTGCATTGGCATTGGATTATTTTACGGCGGGGAAAATTCTTGTCATAGCACCTAAAAGGGTAGCGGAAGATACTTGGCCGAAAGAATTAAAAAAATGGGAACATCTTATAGGGATGAAAGCAAGTCTGGTAGTGGGAACAAAAAAGCAGAGAGAGCAGGCATTGGCAGAAGCGGCCGATGTTTATATTATCAACAGGGAAAATGTGGTGTGGCTGGTAGAGAATCATCGTTGGGATTTCAGTACGGTAGTAATTGATGAATTGTCTTCTTTTAAATCCAGCAAGGCTCAGAGATTTAAAGCATTGAAACATGTGAGACCACAAGTTTCCAGAGTGATCGGATTGACAGGAACCCCATCTCCGAATGGACTGTTGGACTTATGGCCACAAATGTATTTGTTGGATATGGGACAGAGACTTGGAAGATATATAGGTGGTTACAGAGAACGTTTCTTTTTACCGGATAAAAGAAATCGTGAGATTATTTATTCTTATAAACCGAAACAGGGTGCAGAAGAAAAAATCTATAGCCTTATAAGTGATATTTGTATTTCCATGAAGGCAGCCGATTATCTAAATATGCCGGAGCGGATAGAGAACCGTGTGGAAGTGAGCATGAATGCCAAAGAAGAAAAATTGTATCAGGCATTTGAAAGAGATATGGTTCTTTCTATAGGCGAGGAAGAACTGGATGCCGTGAATGCAGCGGCACTTTCCAATAAATTATTACAGATGGCAAATGGTGCTGTTTATGGAGAAGATAAAAAAGTGATTTCCATTCATGGCAGGAAATTGGATGCTTTGGAAGATTTGGTGGAAGCGGCAAATGGGAAACCGATATTGGTAGCGTACTGGTATAAGCATGATCTCATGAGAATACAGAAGCGTCTTCCAGAAGCCAGAGTGATTGATACTTCAAAGGACATAACGGACTGGAATCATGGTGAAATTGCGATTGGATTGATTCATCCCGCATCAGCCGGACACGGACTGAATCTTCAGGAAGGAGGATGTACTATCGTGTGGTTTGGATTGACATGGTCGTTGGAATTATATCAGCAGATGAATGCCAGACTTTGGAGACAGGGGCAGAAGCATACCGTGGTTATACATCATCTGATTACAAAAGGAACACACGATGAAGATGTCATGAAAGCGTTGGAGAAGAAGGAAACTGGACAGTCCGCATTGATCCATGCAGTACGGGCGAGGATTGGAGGAATGTGACATGACAGCAGAAAGGATGTTTAAGGAATATAAGAATTTGAAGAAGGAACAGGGAATTTTACTTTTTCAGTTGGAACAATTCAGCGGGATTGAGGAATCAGATGTTATCGATTCCATGATGTTCGGTCATGCTGATGACAATGACAGGGTACAGACAAGTAATCGATCAGATAAAACTGCATCCGTTGCAATAAATTATAAAAGTGTGATGGATCGGGAAAATGATGGATGGTTTGAGTTCCTTTGGAATAGATATCAGGCAGTTGTAGAAGAACTGAAATTTTTTGAACATAGCGTTGCAAGTTTAGATGGGATTCTGCCGGAACTGGTAATGGATTTGGTACGAGGAGAACTTACATGGGAAACAATGGAACAAAAATATAATGTAAGTCATGCCATGATTGGAAAATACAGGAAAGCAGCAATGAAGGAACTGGATTTTTTGTACGAGCTTCGTGATAAACAGACGGAAGCCTTTATTTTGGGATAAGGAGGACATAAAGAAATGTGCAGACGAGGCGAAATTTATAATGTGGATTTTGGAAATAATGAAAATTCATATAAACAGTGTGGTGTCCGTCCAGCTCTGGTCGTGAGCAATAACAGGGCAAATGAAAACTCTCCGGTGGTAACGGTTGTACCATTGACTGCGAGGGTGTGGAAGAAAAAATATCTTCCAACCCACGTACAGATACCATTAAAAGCAAGTGTTGGATTATCAAAACCAAGCATGGCATTAGCTGAACAGGTGGAGACTTTGGATAAGAATCAATTACTGGAGAAGCTGGGAGAAGTTTACGATGAGATGGTCATGCAGCAGATTACGATTGCCCTTCAGATACAAATAGGGGTTTATGCAGAATATAATTGATGAATGTGACAGCGGGTCTATGTAGATACCGCTGTTCGTGTTATAATGAGATAAATGGGGAGGAGAAGGATGGAAGGAAAAAATTATTGGAGATTACGGCGTTTTTCATTGTTTTATAAATACTATGCGTTTGTAGATACTGAAGAATATCTTGGAGATCAGTTATTTATTCAGCAGAAAGTTGAGGTTTCTTTTGGAAAAGAATTTGGAAAAAAGGGAAATGATTACCTGATTATTTTTTGTAAAGTAAGAAAAAAAGATGAGAAAAATTTCCTAAAGGCATTAGATGAATTGGAGAAAAAAATGCTGTTAATGGGGCATCATGACTACCCTGCTTTTTGTGAGAAGCTGAAACTTCAGATGCCGGGAGAGAAGGTATAGAGAATATGATTTTAATTGTTGCGGTAGATGACAGGAATGGCATGACATTTAATCATCGGAGACAGAGTCAAGATAAACGATTGAGTGAACGGATACTTTCCATGACAAAAAATGGAAAGCTGTGGATGAATGCGTATTCACATAAACAATTTGTGGATTTTGAAGCTACAGAACAGATTCAGGAAGCAGAGGACTTTTTGGAGAAAGCAGGAGAAAAGGATTACTGCTTCGTTGAAAATTCTGAGATTGAGAATTTCCGTGATAAGATTGAAAAAATAATACTGTGTAAATGGAATCGCAGATATCCGGGAGATTTCTTCTTTACTATTGATGTGAATGATGGAAATTGGAAATTAAAAGATGTGGAAGAATTTTCAGGAAACTCTCATGAGAAAATAACGTTGGAGGTATATGAACATGAATAAGTGGAAAAAGAGATGGATTCCGATTTTTATGGTTCTGATGCTGATGCTTAGTGGATGTGGCGCAGATGTTCAGGGAGAATCACAGCCATCAGAGGATCTGGCAGTTACGGAGCAACAGCAGGAAACTGTGGAGCAGGAAGACTGGGAAATTATAGATGAAAGCGAACCGACAATAAATATAGGCGAAATACCGGAGTATTTTGGAGAAGCCTATGTCACGATTGCAAATAATATTCCAAACTTTACAGATTCAGAATTAAAAACGGAATCATTTGAAACCTATAGTGATTTGGATTCATTGGGAAGATGCGGTATAGCCTATGCCAATATTGGTCAGGATTTGATGCCGACAGAAGACAGAGGTTCTATTGGTCAGGTCAAGCCTTCTGGATGGCATACTGTAAAATATGATTGCGTAGATGGAAAGTACCTTTATAACCGTTGTCATTTGATTGGATTTCAATTAACTGCCGAAAATGCAAACACAAAGAACCTGATTACAGGAACCAGATATTTAAACGTGGAAGGAATGCTGCCATTTGAAAATATGGTGGCAGATTACATAAAAGAAACTGGAAATCATGTGTTGTATCGGGTAACACCAATTTATGAAGGGGATAATCTGGTAGTAAGCGGTGTGCAGATGAAAGCTAAGTCCGTGGAAGATAACGGGGAAGGAATTCTTTTTAATGTGTATTGCTACAATGTACAACCGGGTGTTTCCATTGATTACGATACAGGAGAAAGCCGGGTTTCCAATGATGGTGGTTCTTCAGCAGGAAGTACGGAAGGAAATATCGAAGCGGAAAATGAACAGAAGACAGAGTCCTCCTATGTGTTGAACACTAATACAAAGAAATTTCATTTACCAAGCTGTTCCAGTTTAAATCAAATGAACGAGAGTAATAAAGGAGAGTTTACGGGTACAAGAGATGAATTAATTCAACAGGGATATGAACCTTGTAAAAGGTGTCATCCATAAAGGATGAAGAGGTTTGTTAAAAAGTCGTAATGAAACAATCCCCCGTGCTGTATGCGCATGGCTGCAAAGCTACACGGGCGGACAGATGGCGTAACCTGTAACCATGCATGGGCGATTGTAAAGAGGGGATCATTCCTCTCCGCCATATTAGAGAACAAAAAACAGTATTAACTTGGTAGACTGAAAGTAGACTAAGAGTAGACTGACATTACTTTTCTTTTGTGTTATTCTTAAGATGCGGAAAAAAGAAACTGGACTGAAAGCATTTTGCTTTTGGTCTTTTTTTCTGTCGGAGCGTGGCTTTCCATCCTTTCCCACGCTACGTACATAAAGGAAAGGGGTAATTAGTATGCCGAGAAAACCAATGAAACCGTGCTGTCATCCCGGTTGTCCTAAATTGACAGAGGGAAGGTATTGTGAAGAACATGAAGCACTACATCGTGGAGAACGGAAAAGTGCATCGGGACGTGGTTATAACAGTAAGTGGCAGCGGGCGAGGAAAAGATTCTTAAAAGAACATCCGTTGTGTTGTAAATGTGAGGAAGAAGGAAAATATGTGAGAGCAACAATTGTGGATCACATTAAACCACATCGTGGTGATCCAGTCCTCTTTTGGGATGAAGAGAATTGGCAGCCTTTATGCAAACATCATCATGATGTAAAAACCATGACGGAAGATCGGTATCAGGAATATCGATATTGATTGGAAATACCAGACAATGGTGGGGGTATCAAATCTCTACAAATTTGTTGAACATTGACCGCCGCCCCCTCAAACGTGAATTTTCGCAGAATTAAACAGGGGGGATAGGGAAAGCGGACGAGAGTTTTCGCAGAATGTGTTGTAAAACAAGCAGTTATTCGCAAAATGGGGTATGGGTATTTCGTTAAAAAGTTAGGAAAAATAGGAATTATAAGGGTCAAAATGCAGTAAAAACGGCTGCGTTTTGACCTGTTTTTATGTCCGGAAACAGGAAGGATGGTGAGAGGCATGACAGAATTACAAGCCGAACAGATTAGGAAAATGCGGACACAGGGAATTGGATATCGTGCCATCGCTTCCGTGGTGGGGCTGTCTCGTGACATTGTCAGAAATTATTGCCGGGCTCATGGTATGGATGGATATGCTTCTGCGCTTACAAAAAACATTCAGGAACAGATGATGTTAGGAAAGGCGTGTTTGTATTGTGGAGCAGAACTGATACAACCGTCTACAGGCAGACCGAAGAAGTTTTGCTCAGATAAGTGCAGACGTGAGTGGTGGAAAGCGCACCCGGAAAAACTGCATCGGAAGGACACGGCAATTTATACCATGACCTGTGCGAGATGCGGAAAAGAATTCACAAGTTATGGAAATAAGAATAGGAAGTATTGCAGTCATGACTGTTATATAAAAGCACGATTTTGGGAGGGATTGGAAGATGGAATTCAGAAAGCTGCGGATTAAGGATCTGATTCCGGCATCATATAATCCGAGAAAGAAACTCAAGCCGGGAGATAAGGAATTTGAAAAAATAAAAAACAGTATTACGGAGTTCGGATATGTCGAGCCGATTATTGTGAATTCAGATATGACGATTATCGGTGGACACCAGAGAGCCACGGTTCTTCAAACATTAGGGTATGATGAAATTGATTGTATTGTCATTGAAATTGATAAAACAAAAGAGAAAGCGCTGAATATTGCCCTGAATAAGATCACAGGAGAATGGAATCAGGAACTTTTGGCGGACTTGATTGAAGATTTACAAAAATCAGACTTTGATGTTGGTTTTACCGGATTTGAGCCACCGGAGATTGAGCAGTTATTTAATAAGGTGCATGATAAAAAAATCAAAGAAGATGATTTCGATGTGGATGCTGAGTTGAAGAAACCAGCCATGACAAAGCAGGGCGATGTGTGGATGCTTGGAATACATCGACTGGTGTGTGGGGATTCCACTTTACCTGAGACTTACGAAAAACTCATGGAAGGAAAGAAAGCCAATCTTGTAGTGACTGATCCGCCATATAATGTAAATTATGAAGGCAGTGCTGGGAAAATCCAAAATGATAATTTGGAAGATGATAAATTTTATAATTTTCTGTTTGCCGCATTCGTGAATATGGAACAGAACATGGAGCATGATGCTTCTATTTATGTATTTCACGCAGATACGGAAGGATTGAATTTCCGCAGGGCATTTAAAGCAGCAGGGTTTTATCTATCCGGTACGTGTATTTGGAAAAAGCAGTCATTGGTTTTAGGAAGAAGTCCTTATCAATGGCAGCATGAGCCGATTTTATTTGGATGGAAGTTGGGTGGAAAGCATATGTGGTACTCAGACAGAAAGCAGTCTACCATATGGGAATATGACCGCCCGAAGAAAAATGATATGCATCCGACTATGAAACCTGTGGAACTGGTGGCATATCCAATCCGCAATTCCAGTATGAGTAACTGCATTGTTTTAGATCCGTTTGGAGGAAGCGGTTCTACGCTGATTGCCTGCGAGCAGACAGGGCGCATTTGCAGGACGATAGAACTGGATGAAAAATATGCGGATGTGATAGTACATCGTTATATGGAATTTGTGGGAAGTGCAGAAGATGTATATGTAGTGCGGGATGGAAAGAGAATAAAATATTCAGAGTTGATAAAGGAAGGTGACACGCATGACGCAGTTGACCTTCCTTGATTTATGTTCAGGCATTGGCGGATTCCGTTTGGGGTTGGAATCCGCCGGCCATAAGTGTGTGGGATATTGTGAATATGATAAATTTGCAAGGGCTTCATATGAAGCAATGTATGATACGGAAGGAGAGTGGAAAGCGGATGATGTCACAAAACTTAAACCATCCGATGTGCCAAGAGCAGACATCTGGTGCTTTGGATTCCCCTGTCAGGATATTTCAGTCGCAGGAAAACAGCGGGGACTGGTCGGAAAAAGAAGTGGAATATATTTTAACATTATTGACCTCCTCAAAGGCAAAGAAGAAAGTGATAAGCCCACATACCTTTTTGTTGAAAACGTTAAGAACCTGTTATCAATTAATGCAGGATTCGATTTTGCCACGGTTCTGTCTGAAATGGGAGAAGCAGGGTATGACTGTCGCTGGCAGGTGCTTAACTCAAAAGACTACGGAGTTCCGCAAAACAGAGAGCGCGTGTTCATTATCGCAAATCTTAGAAGCAGAGGTAGACGAGAAATATTATCTCTCAGAGGAAAAAACGAAGCAGCTCTTAACCAAATTATAGGCGGAATGCAGGGATACCGGGTATATGATTCTCAAGGAGTTTCTACTACATTGATTGGAAATGCAGGGGGAATGGGAGCGAAGACAGGACTTTATTTTATCGACCAAAGCAAAGTTGCACCGAAGATTACGGATACTGCAAGATGCCTGACCGCAAGATACACAGCGGGAATGGTAAATCATACTGCAATGAATTCTGCGGTTATGGAAGTGCATCCTGTTTTGACACCGGAGAGGATGGAAAAACGTCAGAATGGAAGACGAATGAAAGAAGATGGAGAGCCAATGTTTACGCTGACCTCCCAAGATCGCCACGGTGTGTATTTTTGTGAGAAACCCGTTAAATCCGTGAAAGTGAAAAATGCAACAAAAACTGGATATGAAGAAGCGCATCTGGGAGATGGAATTGTACTTGCGTATCCGAATAGTGATACTCGCCGTGGAAGGGTCGGAAAAGGATGTTCACAGACATTAGATACCGGATGCCAGATGGGGACATTGATGAGATGTGGAAGAATCCGGAGATTGACACCAAAAGAATGCTTTCGATTGCAGGGGTTTCCAGATGAATTATACGAGCGTGCCGCTTCCGTGAATTCTGATTCACAGTTGTATAAGCAGGCGGGAAATGCCGTAACAGCGACGGTTGCGTATGCATTGGCGATGTGTCTTCCAGAAAGTCAGAAAGATGGTTAAAATGCTTGACTTTATGGGCGTTTAGAGTGATGTATGTAGTACCCAAAAAGAAAGGAGACTGCATACATGAGAATTGAAACGATATGTGAAAACAGAAAAGAACTGGTAAAAGCGGTGGCAGAAATATTGGGAGAACCTTCAAAATATTTAGGACCGCCGAGTTTTGGATACCAGATAGGGGGTGCAATTGTGGATCGTGACGGAAACATTGAAATAGAGGATGGAGAAATGCTTCAGAAAGAACTGCAGCGAAGGGGATTCGTTGAAAAGAATCAGGAAGAATTAAATTTGCAGATTCCAATAGAAGGTCATACCGCTGAGAGCATACGAAATCTTATTTTTATGATTCATAGTAAACAGTATCTTTTGAAGCAGGCTGTCGGTATGGAAGTTCTGAACATGAGTGAGCGTCTGATTGCGAGATTATCAGAAGAAAAAGATGCGGATATGAACAGGGTAATGGAGATTTTTGAAGAAGAAAAAGCACATTGCTTTGGGTTGGAGTTTGTGGCTGATAAGATTGTTTTTAACGGATTTCCGATGGAAGCAGAAAACACAATTTCTTTTGCGGAATTAACTTGCATGATGGCGGAACGTGCAAAAGAGATGAAGTGGATTAATCCTGCGGAGACAATTGAGGCAAATGAAAAATACTATATGCGCATCTGGCTGATCCGTCTTGGACTTGGAGGAAAGGGTGGAAAGAAAACAAGGGATTTTCTTTTGAAAAATCTGAAAGGGAATACAGCTTTTCGGACGGAAGAAGAAAAGGAACGCGCAAAAGAGCGTAATCGGCAGAGAGCTGCTGAACGGAAAGCAACACAGGAATAATTTTCTGTAAAATACACAATTTCTTTTCCGAATTTTTGTGTACATTATCGTTTGAAATGACTGGATAATATGTGCTTTTAGAGTGATATATAGACTACGAAAAGAAAAGCACATAGGAGGCAGTAGGGAAATGAAAACACAGAAGTTCGGGATTGAAATTGAATTAACGGGAATTACCAGAAAAAAAGCGGCAGGTGTTATCGCAGAGTATTTCGGAACAGAGAAATTTTATATTGGGACGTATTATCAAACTTATGGGGCAAAAGACCGTAAAGGAAGAACATGGAAAGCAACATTTGATTCCAGTATTATTGCACAACGAAAAAAGAATGGTAGGAGAGAGCCTGCATCGGAAGAATATAAATGTGAAATTGTGAGTCCGATTTTAGAATATGAAGACTTGGAAGACTTGCAGGAAATTATCCGCCAGCTTCGGCATAATGGAGCATTCGCAAGTGAGCAATGTGGGATTCATATTCATGTGGATGCAAGCAGATATACACCTCAGACTTTACGCAATCTGGTAAATATCATCGCTAGCAAAGAGGACATTTTATATAAAGCTTTACAAATTGATCCGGCCAGGCTTCGATGGTGTAAAAAGACAAATGAACAGTTGATTCAAACGATTAATAGAAGAAAACCCAAAACAATGGAAGAATTAAAAGACATCTGGTATGAGGGGAGTCATAGAAGAAGGACAGACCATTACAACGATACCAGATACCACGGTTTAAATCTTCATGCGACTTTCACAAAAGGAACGGTAGAGTTCCGATTGTTTAACAGCACTACGCATGCAGGGGAAATTAAAGCATACATACAATTCTGCCTTGCAGTCAGCCATCAGGCATTGACGCAAAAGAAAGCGAGTGCCAGAAGAACAGTTACAGATAATGAAAAATACGCATTCCGGTGTTGGATGCTCCGGTTGGGATTAAACGGGGATGAATTCAAAACATGCAGACTTCATTTTCTGAAACATTTGGAAGGAAATTCTGCATGGAGACATGCTGCTTGAAGGGAATAGGCACAGCCCCACCAATGGCGGTCGAGAGATCGTCTTGAGGTGGTAGGAGGGAGACCTCACTATCAACGGAGAAAGGATGAAACGAATATGAAGAAGTTGTATATTGCCTATGGCAGTAACATGGATGAGGAGCAGATGGCATTCCGATGCCCGACTGCAACTTTAGTAGGAACAGCAATCGTGGAAGGGTATGAGTTAATGTTCAAAGGTTCTCGAACAGGTTCGTATGCTACGATAGAACCAAAGGAGGGAAGCATCGTTCCAGTATTGGTTTGGGAAATTGGTCAAATGGATGAAAGAAGACTTGACTATTATGAAGGATATCCGAATTTTTATTATAAGAAGATGCTGGAGGTCCAAATCAAGGGGAAAATGAAACGTGCGATGGTATATATCATGGATGAACAAAGGAAAATAGGAGTGCCAAGTGCAGGATATTATCGGACTTTGGAACAGGCATATGAAAAGTTTGGGTTTGAGGGAGATGTTCTAAAGCAGGCTTTGAAAAATTCAATCGAGGAGGTGCAGCATGGTATTTCCGAATAGAAAAATCGTGGAGCATGTCCGCAGAGAATATCCAGTCGGTACCAGAGTAGAACTTGTAAGAATGCGTGATAAACAGGCACCGCCAGTTGGCATGACAGGGACCGTTCTCGGAGTGGATGACACGGCATCCCTTCTGATGCATTGGGATAATGGATCAGGACTGAATGTGATTTATGGGGAAGATTGTGTGAAAAAGATACCCATAGTCAGAACTGTTTGTTATGGAAAGACAGAGGAGTGGTATTCGAGGGAGAAAGCAGAAGAATTTTTCTTTCAGGCAATTTTGGGAAGTGAAGGGAGTGAACAGAGCCGATACATGAAGATATATAATGAGTTAAAAATGGGATTGGACTTTTGTACGGATGGAGAAGACGTCTAAAGAGAATTTGTGCAGATTGTGGTACGGATATTGTTGGATATAAACAAGAGTCAGAGGTAACATGTGTGTACAAAAAGAACAGGAGGATTTTCGTATGGGAGAAACATACAGAGGATATCAAATTACAATCGCTTGGAATAGCGAAACTACAGGATATGATTTTATTATTACCCCGCCGGACAATGGGAAAATAATTACAAGTGAAGATTCATATTTTTATGATTATAATGCTGTGAAAGCAGCAAAAGTAAAAATCGATGAACTTTTCAAGTAAAAATGAAAGGTGCTGAGATAAAAAAGACTTCTTCGGAGGTCTTTTTTTAATGATGTTTTGGAAGGAGGTGAGAGCAATGGCACAGAGAGGAAGAAAACCTAAGCCTACGGCAGTAAAAGTATTGGAAGGCAATCCGGGGAAAAGAAGTCTGAATACAAACGAGCCGAAGCCTGTGAAGAAAGCACCGAGATGTCCTGCGTGGCTGGAAGATGAGGCAAAGAAGGAATGGAAGCGGATGGCAAAACAGATGGAGCAGTTGGGTATTCTGACAGAAATTGATATGGCTGCTTTTGCAGGTTACTGTCAGGCATATGCGCGATGGAAAGAAGCGGAGGAATTTATTACTCAGCATGGAACAATCGTAAAGACACCATCCGGTTATTGGCAGCAGGTTCCACAGGTGTCCATTGCTCAGACCTATCTGAAAATCATGAATAAATTCTGTGAGCAGTTTGGATTGACACCTTCTGCAAGAAGCAGGATTGTTACGGACAATGGTGATGATAAAGAAAGCGATGCAATGGAACTTCTGCTGATAAAGGGAGGTGGTGGATAGTGTATGATCAAACAAAAGCGGATCATGCCGTAAATTTTATTAATTGTTTGAAACACACGAAAGGGCAATGGAGAGGTGTCCCGTTTGAGCTGCTTCCGTGGCAGGATAAAATCATCCGTGATATTTTTGGAACGGTAAAAGAAAATGGCTATCGTCAATATAATACTGCATATGTGGAGATTCCAAAGAAAAATGGAAAATCAGAACTGGCTGCTGCGGTGGCTCTGCTGATGACCTGTGGTGACGGAGAATGGGGTGCGGAAGTCTACGGATGTGCTTCTGACCGTCAGCAGGCTTCGATCGTATTTGATGTGGCAGTTGATATGGTGGATCAATGTCCGGCTCTGAAGAAAAGAATTAAGCCAATCATGTCTGTAAAGCGGTTAGTATATCAGCCGACAAACAGTTTCTATCAGGTACTTTCTGCTGAAGCATATACCAAGCACGGCTTGAATGTACACGCAGTAATTTTTGATGAACTTCATGCGCAGCCGAATCGGGAGGTATTCGATGTCATGACAAAAGGTTCAGGTGATGCAAGAACACAGCCATTGTATTTTTTGATTACGACCGCCGGAACGGATCGCAATTCCATTTGCTTTGAACAGCACCAAAAAGCAGAAGACATTCTTATGGGAAGAAAGATTGATCCGACTTTTTATCCCGTGATTTATGGTATTGCGGACGATGATGACTGGGGAAGTGAAGAAAGCTGGTATAAGGCAAATCCGTCTTTGGGGCATACGATAGCATTGGAAAAAGTGCAGAATGCTTATCAGAGTGCGAAAGAAAATCCGGCGGAAGAAAATATTTTCCGGCAGCTCCGATTGAATCAATGGGTAAAACAATCTACCAGATGGATGCCTATGGATCGGTGGGATGAATGTGACTTTGAAGTAGATCAAGATAGTCTGCTTGGAAGAGAATGTTATGCCGGACTTGACCTTTCCAGTACTTCGGACATTACAGCGTTTGTTTTAGTGTTTCCGCCGAGAACGGAGGAAGAAAAATATAGCATACTACCATTTTTTTGGATACCGGAAGAAAATTTACAACTTCGTGTGAGGAGAGATCACGTTCCTTATGACGTGTGGGAAAAGCAGGGACATCTTCAGATGACGGAAGGAAATGTGATTCATTATGGTTTCATTGAAAAATTCATTGAGAATTTGGGAATGAAATATCATATTTTGGAAATCGCATTTGACCGTTGGGGAGCAGTTCAGATGGTACAAAATCTTGAAGGGATGGGTTTTACTGTCGTACCTTTCGGGCAGGGCTATAAAGATATGAGTCCGCCAACGAAAGAATTAATGAAGCTGACATTGGAGAAAAAACTCGCACATGGCGGTCATCCGGTTCTCAGATGGATGATGGATAATGTTTTTGTCCGTCAAGATCCGGCAGGAAATATTAAGATGGATAAGGAAAAATCTACAGAAAAAATAGATGGGGCAGTCGCAACAGTTATGGCACTTGATCGTGCAATCCGTAATGAAGGCACAGCAGGAAGTGTATATGATGAGCGCGGCATTATTTCATTTTGATAAAACAGGAGGCAGAGTATGGGATTACGAGAATTATTTGGTTTAAGGGGAGCGAGAGACAAGCCTACAAACAGCTATAATTCAGGAGTGTCTTTTTTATTTGGAAGAAGCACAAGCGGTATTTCCGTGAATGAAAGAACCGCAATGCAGACCACAGCAGTATATTCCTGTGTCAGAATTCTTGCAGAAGCAATAGCGTCTCTTCCACTTCACTTATATCGCTATACGGATAAAGGAAAAGAAAGAGTATTTGACCATCCGCTTTATCGTATCCTTCATGATGAACCAAATGAAGAAATGACTTCTTTCGTATTCCGAGAAGTATTGATGAGCCATTTACTGATATGGGGAAATGCCTATGCACAGATCATTCGTGATGGAAGAGGACAGGTATTAGGATTGTATCCACTTCTGCCGGATAAAATGGAGGTTGACCGTGCGGAAAACGGAGAACTTTATTATATTTACACACGGAACACTGAAGAGAACCCTAATTTTAATGACTATGGACGGATTTGTCTCCGTAGGGAAGATGTGCTGCATATACCGGGATTAGGATTTGATGGTTTAGTAGGATATTCTCCAATTGCTATGGCTAAAAATGCAGTAGGAATGACACTTGCCTGTGAAGAATACGGGGCCTCGTTTTTTGCAAATGGAGCGACACCGGGAGGTGTTTTGGAACATCCGGGCGTTCTAAAAGATCCCGCAAAGGTAAGGGATAGCTGGCATAAGGTGTATGGTGGTTCACGAAATGCAGGAAAAGTGGCTGTTCTGGAAGAAGGTATGAAATATCAGCAGATAGGGATTCCGCCGGAAGAGGCACAATTCTTGGAAACAAGGAAATTTCAAATCAATGAGATTGCTAGGATGTATCGGGTTCCGCCACATATGGTAGGAGACTTGGAGAAATCCAGTTTTTCTAACATAGAGCAGCAGTCTTTGGAGTTTGTGAAATACACATTAGACCCGTGGGTAGTCCGATGGGAACAGGCTTTGCAGAAAGCATTGCTATTGCCACAGGAAAAAGATGAGTATTTTATAAAACTAAATGTGGATGGATTGTTGCGGGGAGATTATGTCAGCCGGATGAATGGGTATGCTGTAGGTCGGCAGAATGGATGGCTGTCAGCAAATGATATCCGGGAAATGGAAGATCAGAATCCGATTCCAGAGGAAGATGGAGGAGATTTGTATCTTGTGAATGGAAGCATGACAAAGCTGTCGGATGCAGGAGCCTTTGCAGGAAAGGCAGGAGGTAATATGCCACAGGTTTAAAAGATTTATGCTCAACTGGAGTTGAGCAACACTATGTTGCGTAGTGGAACAATATGCTACTGTTTGGTGACAGGAGTAAAAAGCAGAAGATCCCATGAAAGTGGAGAATTGAAGCAGAACAAGCGGAATATAACAAAAAATAGAAGGCTTTTTCTTTTGAAAGTGGAGGATAAATCCAAAATTAGATGAAAATATCAAAAATAATAAAGTGTGTTTTAAGGACGATAATCAGAAACAGAGTATCTGGTTGTGGTCCTTTTTGTGTGCTTAAAACACAGTCGTAAAAGGAGGGACAGGATGAAACGGAAGTTTTGGAACTGGGTAAGAAATGAAAATGATGAAAGCAGAACCCTGTTTCTAAACGGAGAGATTTCCGATGAAACATGGTACGGAGATGAAGTGACTCCAAAAATGTTCAAAGAAGAATTACAAGATGGAGAAGGAGATATCACGGTATGGATCAATAGTCCGGGAGGAGATGTATTCGCAGCAGCACAGATTTATAACATGTTGATGGACTACAAAGGGAATGTGACTGTGAAAATTGATGGGCTGGCTGCTTCAGCAGCATCCGTGATTGCAATGGCGGGAACGGAAGTACAGATGTCTCCTGTGGCGATGATGATGATTCATAATCCTGCGACCATTGCTATCGGTGATTCTTCAGAAATGCAAAAGGCAATCGACATGTTGGATGAAGTAAAGGAATCCATTATGAATGCTTATGAAATTAAAACGGGACTATCAAGATCGAGAATTTCACATTTGATGGATGCGGAAAGCTGGTTCAATGCAAAGAAAGCTGTAGAACTTGGCTTTGCAGATAAGCTCCTTTTTTCTAAAGAGGAACCAGAAGGGGAAGAAGAAAAAGAGTTGGAAATGGAAGCAGTAATGTTTTCACGAAAAGCGGTGACGAATTCGCTGATGTCAAAACTGATTCCCAAACCAGAAAAAAAGACACCCATTGAACAGTTAGAAAAGAGACTTAGTCTCTTGGCACATTAAAAAGAGGAGGATTTTTAATATGAATCAGATTTTAGCATTAAGAGAGAAAAGAGCAAAAGCGTGGGAGGCAGCAAAGGCATTTTTAGAATCTAAACGAGGAACGGACGGGTTGCTTTCAGCAGAAGATACGGCCACTTATGACCGTATGGAAGCGGATGTGGTTAATCTTGGAAAAGAGATCGAGCGTTTAGAAAGACAGGCAGCTATTGATGCAGAACTGAATAAGCCTACCAGTCATCCAATCACAAATCAGCCGGGGAAAGGCAATGGAGGAGAAGAAAAAACAGGAAGAGCCTCAGCGGCTTATAAAACTGCATTTTGGAATGCGATGAGAAAGAAAAATTATCTCGATATTCAGAATGCTCTTCAGGTTGGAACAGATTCAGAAGGAGGTTATTTGGTTCCCGATGAATATGAAAGAACTCTGGTAGAAGCATTGGAAGAAGAAAACTTTTTCCGCAGTCTGGCAACCGTGATTCAGACCTCCAGCGGAGATCGTAAAATTCCTATCGTGGCATCCAAAGGAGAAGCAAAGTGGATTGATGAAGAAGCGGCATATCCAGAATCTGATGACAGCTTTGGACAGATTTCCATTAGTGCATATAAGGTTGCGACCATGATTAAAGTTTCGGATGAGTTGTTAAACGATAACGTGTTTAATTTGGAAGCCTATATTTCTAAAGAATTCGGACGAAGAATCGGAACGAAGGAAGAAGAAGCATTTTTTACCGGAGATGGCAAGGGAAAACCGACAGGAATCTTTAATGCTACAGGCGGAGCTTCTGATGGAGTCACGACCGCAGGCGCAAGCATTACGTTTGACGATGTTATGGATTTATTTTATTCTCTGCGATCCCCATATCGTAAAAAAGCGGTATGGATGCTCAATGACAGCACCGTAAAAGCGTTGCGTAAATTAAAAGATGGGAATGGGAATTATATTTGGCAACCGTCCGTGCAGGCGGGAGTACCGGGCATGATTTTGAACCGCCCATATTTTACGTCTTCATTTGTACCCGAAATTGCAGCCGGACAGAAGATCATGGCATTTGGAGATTTTTCCTATTACTGGATTGCGGACAGGCAGGGACGTTCCTTTAAACGTCTGAATGAGTTATTTGCTGCAACCGGGCAGGTTGGTTTTCTTGCAAGCCAGAGGGTAGACGGAAAATTGATTCTTCCAGAAGCAGTAAAAACGATGAAACTGAAAGAAACGAGATAAGAAGGAGGGGTGTCTGCATGCTGATTACACTAGAAGAAGCAAAAGAATATTTGAAGGTGGAATATGAGGATGAAGACACCCTGATTCAAACGCTGATCGATTCTTCTGAAATGCTGTGTAGAGATATTATACGGCGTGATATTCTGCCGGAGGATGCTGCCGTAAAAACTGCTGTATTATATGCGGTGGGTGTGATGTTTGAAAACCGTGGCACGAATGAAGAAACGGAAAAAATGATTCCTACATTGAAAAATATTCTTTCTTCCAATCGTGAGGAGGTGTTCTGATGGATATTGGTTCAATGCGACAACGGATTATTCTTCAAAAGCATATATTACACACAGACGAAATCGGAAACCATCAGTCCCGGTGGGAGAAATTTTATTCATGTTTTGCTTATGTAAATCTTGCGTCTGGAAAAGAAAATGTTACGGATATAGAAACGCTATCGGAAGATACATTGGTGTTTATATTACGCTGGTGTGAAAAATTGAGAGAAATCAATAAAAAACAATATCGGGTTTTGTTTGAAAATGAGGTTTATAACATCATTTGTGTGGATGATGTGCAGTTTACGCATAAAAAATTAAAACTGACAGCAGTTCGGGAGATACGAGGTGGAAAGAATGAGCAGACGGGTGACATCTAATCAATTGGCATCAGAGATCATGAATGCTTTGAAAGAGTACAAAGAAGTGACAGATGATGTTGTAAAGCAGGCGGTCAATACAGTTTCTGAAGAAACAAAGAAAATGGTACAATCTGCTTCCCCCACTGATAGTGGCGGGTACAAGAAAGGGTGGACTGCGAAAAAGACGAAAGATTCTGCAAGTAAAACAGAGGTTGTTGTTTATAATCGCAGCAAACCCGGACTAACTCATTTATTGGAGAAAGGCCATGCAAAGCGAGGCGGGGGCAGGGTAGAAGCAAAAGTGCATATTGCACCAGCGGAATCCTATGCCATATCACAGCTTGAAGATAAGATCGTGAAAGGATTGAAATGATGGAATTAAAAAATATTATGAAGTTATTAGGTGGTCTTGGAATTCCTATTGCATATCATCACTTTGCAGAAGGGGAATCTCCAGAACCTCCATTTTTAATTTATTTGACTCCGGGTAGTCATAATTTCTCCGCAGATGGAATGGTGTATTTTAAAGTAAAGCAATTAGATGTGGAACTATACACAGATAAAAAAGATCTTGCACTTGAAGAAAAATTGGAGAAGATTTTGGATGCACAGGGGATTTTCTATAACAAAACAGAAACATATATCAAATCAGAAAAATTGTATGAAGTGTTGTACGAATTGGAGGTATAGCAATGGGAAATAAAGTAAAGTTTAATTTGAAAAATGTTCATGCGGCAAAGCTGACAGAAAAGGAAGAAGGGGGAAGTGCAAAATTTGAATATGGTGTACCAAAGGCTATTCCGGGAGCTGTCAGTATCAGTCTGGACGCAGAAGGAGAATCCAGTCCGTTTTATGCAGATGGAATCGTATATTTCCGTTCTGTGACAAACAATGGTTATAGCGGAGATTTAGAAATGGCGCTGATTCCAGAATGGTTTAGAACAGAAATTTTACAAGAAAAGCTGGATGCAAAGGGAGTGTTGGTAGAGAACAGTTCCGTTGCAGAAAGTGTAAAATTTGCCCTGTTATTTGAATTTGATGGGGATATTAATGCAATCAGGCACGTCCTTTATAATTGCAGTGCTTCACGACCGTCTATTGAATCTGAAACAAAAGAAGATACAATTGAACCGGGAACGGAAACCTTGTCTATTACGGCAGATCCACGGTCTGACGGTTTGGTGAAAGCACGAACAGGAGATACTACGGATGAGACAACCTATAAAGAATGGTATAAAACGGTGTACACACCAACGGAAGAAGGAGGCGGAATGGCATGATTAAAAGAGAAATAGAAATCTGTGGAAAAAAGATTCCTTTTCGTTCTTCGGCGACAATTCCCCGATTATACAGGGCAAAATTTAAAAGAGATATCTTTAAAGATTTGAGCAAACTGGAAAAATCGTATGTTGGAACACAGAAAGATGGCGCAGAATTTCAGATTGATGATCTGGAAATTTTTGAAAATGTGGCGTATATCATGGCATACCATGCGGATAACAGTATACCTTCTACGATAGAAGAATGGCTCGACCAGTTTGATATGTTTTCTATTTATGAGGTGCTGCCACAAATTTTGGAATTATGGGGAGACAATGTGGCTACGGATATCAAAGCAAAAAAAGGCTTGGCAGAAGTGAGCGGGAGATGACAACGCCCCTGTTCCTTCTGCGATGTACGGAAATAGGAATTTCTATTGTGGATTTAGATTTTTTGACGATTGGTTTGGTGATTGATATGTGGACAGAAAAAGCTAATGACAGTGTGAAATATAAGCGCTTGGCCAGTCAGGAAGACTTCGATAAGTTTTAGAGAATTATTGAATTCATAGTTTTTTCTTGATATACTTTTTATGAAAAACTATGAATTCAATTGTAATTACAAATTATATAGGAGCGAGATGGAGTGGGAATTTTTCTATAGACAATTAAAAGCAGGAAAGAATATTGACGAAACTTGTTTTTATTTTAGTGATGACGAAGACGAGAGGGAGCACATATTAGGATATTTACCGCAATTTGAAAAACCTTATTGGATTGGATATTGTGACGTAGAAGATGGATGTGAATTTGCAACAGCAAAAGAACTGGTAGAAGCATGTGTTTTTAATGGAAAATCTTTGGAAGAACGTTGGGATAAAGTTATTATATATAGTATAGAGGGAATAGATTTGCAAGATTGGTTGGAAGTGTGTGAACATTGTTATTGAAAAAAAAGGGATATATGCTAAATTTAAGTAGAATTCATGATTATTCATTTGAGAATTATAGAAAGATAAAATCGGTGAAGAGATGTGGATGCTTCTATTGTAATCGCATTTTTGATGCGGAAAAAATTCATGAATGGATAGATGATGAAAATGGACAGACGGCTGTATGTCCATTTTGTGGAATTGATTCGGTAATACCTGAAACGGTGAATAATGAGTATAAGCTAACAAAAGAATTACTTCAAGAACTGAATAGGCGTTTTCTTTAGAAACAGTCGATGAACTAAAAATCAAAAAAATATGAATTGGTTCAGTTAAGAAAATGGATTTTATGATTTGGATGCAAATTGATTTATTTTAGGTGAAATAGGAGAGGTCAGAGTGCTTAAAAGAGAGGAAATTTTAAAGTATGGTTTAACATTTTCAGACGTATATGTAGATACTCCATTTCATGATCCAAACTGGGTATTGCTAAGGTATGAAAAAAATAAAAGAGCTTTTGCATGGACTTATGAAAGGGAAGGACATATATGGGTAAATGTAAAGGTAGATCCGGAATGGCGAGATTTTTGGAGAAATACATATTCCTCAGTAATTCCGGCATATCATCAAAATAAAGAACACTGGAATTCTATTATATTAGATGGGACAATACCGGATACTGATATTAAACGCATGATTGCGGAAAGTTATGATTTGATATGTAAAAAGAAATAAACAAAATAGTAAGATGGCATCGGTTCAGAAAAAGAATCGGTGCTTTTTTCATGCTTGGAGAAATCCGGGCTTTCTTTATGTCTTTTTGGGAGGAGGTGCAGACATGGGAAATAGGATTAAGGGCATTACAGTTGAAATTGGAGGAGATACCACAGGCCTTGATAAAGCGTTACGTGGCGTGAATTCTTCAATTACTAAGACACAGTCTGCCCTCAATGACGTAAATAAATTGTTGAAACTCGATCCATCAAATACCGTATTAGTGGCACAGAAGCAGCAGTTACTTTCGCAAGCGGTTAGTCAGACAAGTGACAAATTGGAAGCATTGGAATCTGCACAGGAGCAGGTTACGGCAGCTTTTCAAAGGGGGGATATAGGTCAGGACAAATATCAGGCATTTCAAAGAGAGATAGAGGAAACACGAGGAAAGCTGAATCAGTATAAAAATGATTTATCCTCTCTCCAAACGGAACAAGACCGTCTTTCTTCCAATACGGCAAGATTGGAAAAATTATTTTCTTCGACAGGAACACAAGTGGATGATTATGCGGATGTTCTTGGGAGTAAATTAGTATCTGCGATTAAAAATGGAACTGCCAATTCAGATCAAATGAAGACAGCCATCGAGAAAATTGGAAAGTCTGCAACAGGCGGGAAAGCAGATATCCGTCAACTGACCGATGCGCTGGATACGGTTGATGATGGAGAAGCTATCCGAAATCTGATTGAAGAATTAAAGCAGGCAGGGGATGCAGCTCAGGATACTGCCGAGGATGTGGGGCAGATTGCGGAAAATACAAAAGGTGCTGCCTTGATGCAGACTGCAGATCAGCTTTCTGCTGTAGGAGATAAAATTCAGGACATCGGAACAAAAGCAATGGATGCTTATTCGGAAACAGAGAATGCGGTCATAAAAGTAAATGCGTATTTTGGAGAAACCGGACAGGCAGCAGAAGAGTCGGCAAATGTTATTAAATCTGTGTATTCGGATGGTGTGGGAGAAAGCATGGACAGCGTGGCAGATGCTGTCCTTATGGTAAAAAAGAACTTGGGTGATCTGAGTGAAACAGACCTTACAAATTTAACACAGCAGGCCATTACGTTGGATGAACTGTATGGAATTGATATGAATGAAACGCTTCGTGGTGTGAATTCCTTAATGCAGCAGTATGGTTTAACTGCACAGGAAGCGATGGATTATATCGTAGTTGGTACACAGAATGGCTTGGATAAAACAAATGAGTTAGGAGATAACCTGAGTGAATATGCAGGAAAGTTTTCTCAGGCGGGATATTCGGCATCGGAGTATTTCCAATTGCTGGACAATGGCTTGAAGAATGGTGCGTATAATCTTGACAAGGTAAACGATGCCATCAATGAAGTGACTACCCGTCTTGTGGATGGAACACTTGGAGAGTCCATTGGTTCTTTTTCTACAAAAACACAGGAATTATTTACTTCATGGCAGAATGGAGGGGCAACACAGAAGCAGGTCATTGATTCTATCGTGGCAGATATCGGAAACTGTACGAATCAACAGGAAGCGTTAAACCTTGCTGCTTTAGCGTTTGGAACAATGGCGGAAGATGGAAACTTAAAATTCATTACGTCCCTGACTTCTGTCGGAAGCACCTATGAGAGTGTAAAAGGTTCTGCACAGGGGATGTTCGATGCGACAACAACACCGATGCAGCAGATGGAGTCCAATACAAGAAAATTACAGCAGGCATTAGTACCGTTAGGAGAAAAACTGGCGGAATTGGCAAATGCAATTCTTCCACCATTGGTATCCGTGATTACCACGATTGGAGGATGGTTTGAGAGATTACCGGGACCGGTTCAAAATTTCGTCATTATTTTAGGGGCATTGCTGGCGGCGTTCACAGCCCTTACTCCGGTTATTGCAGCTATTTCCGTGGCAATGGGTGCTTTGAATATTTCTATGCTTCCAATTATTGCGGTCATTGCAGCGGTGGCAGCAGCGATTGCCGGAATTATTGCTATTATACAAAATTGGGGTGCGATTACACAATGGTTCGGAGAGCTGTGGAATACCATCTGTACCGGAATTGGTGCAATGGTAGATTCCCTAAAATCATGGTTTTCAAATTTGTGGACGCACTTGCAGTCTGTATGGGAAGGAATATGTAATGTGGTACAGACGGCGGTCATGCTGCTCGGCTCTATTATTCAGGGTGCGATTGATATTATAACGTTACCGTTCCAGATGATTTGGGAGAACTGTAAAGGAATTGTTTCTTCCGTATGGGAGGGCATTAAATCTGTAGTGTCATCTGCAATCCATGCAGTTTCCAGTACAATCTCATCTGTGATGGGAGCGATAAAAAATGTGATTTCTACAGTATGGAATGCAATAAGCAGTAAGGTCTCATCTGTTTTAAATACCATAAAAACTACGGTATCAACAGTATTTAATGCTGTGAAATCCGTGGCATCATCGATATGGAATGGAATCAAATCCGTAATTTCTTCTGTGGTGGATGGCATAAAAAGTAAGGTCAGTTCCGTATTCAATGGCGTGAAAAGCACGGTTACTTCTATTTTCAACGGGATTAAAAGTACAGCAACTTCCGTATGGAATGGAATCAAAGATGCGATTATAAAACCAGTGGAAGCAGCAAAAAATGCGGTGAAGGGAATCATAGATAAAATTACAGGATTCTTTTCCGGTATGAAACTGGAACTTCCTAAAATCAAGCTGCCACATTTTAAGATTTCAGGAAAGTTGTCACTTTCGCCTCCGAGTGTACCGCATCTTTCCATTGACTGGTATAAGGAAGGTGGTATTTTAACCAAGCCTACTGTTTTTGGGATGAATGGAAGCAGCTTAATGGCAGGAGGAGAAGCAGGTAAGGAAGCGGTTCTTCCATTGAAAGGGTTTTATGATCAGTTAGAGCATATTTTATCAAGCCGGATGAATACGGGAAAAATGGAGCAGTATCTTGCTGTAATCGCCAATAACAGCAGTAAGGGCATTTATTTGGAAGATGGAACATTGGTGGGACATCTGCTTCCGGCTATTGACAGTCGTTTGGGACAGGCACAGAAGTTGAACAGGAGGTTGAGTTTATGATCCCTGATGTGAAATTAAATGGAAAATCTGTTCGTGAGATGGGATGGATTCGGGAAAATATTGATTTTCCGACACCACAGTCCCAAACGAATACAATCGTTGTTCCGGGAAGAAATTCTCCAATCCGATATACAGAAGCGTTAGGAAGGGTATCGTATCAGCCACGAAGTTTTACCATTGTTTTGTCAATGTTAGGTACCAGAAAGCAATATGATCAGAAGGTTTCCGAACTTGTGAATCAATATGCTGGAAAGCTGATTAAGGTAATCCGTTCTGAAGAACCCGATGTATATGCACTTGGGACTGTAGAGTTTGCCCCTGTATATGATCCGCTGCTTAGAAAAGGCACAATCACGTTGGAGTGTACGGATGGAGATTCCTATTTTTACCATGTGAAGGAAAGTGAAGTCGTGATTTCTGGAAGTGGCACGGTTACACTTCAAAACGATTTTATGCCTGTGGTTCCGGTAGTGATCACCACAGGGGAGACCGCATTTTCTTGGAGAATAGGAGAAGATACCTATGAAAAATCCGTAAGTGCCGGAACATGGGAGTTCCCGGAAATGGAACTTGGAGCAGGGGAAAACCGCCTGAGTGTTAAGGGAGAGGGTGTCACAACATTCCGCTATCGGGAGGGGAGATTATGAAATTATTTCGTGTTTATGTGGATGGAAAGTTGTTCTACCATCCACATTTTTCTCGTCTTGCCATCACTCAGGCACAGGTAAAAGAAGATGCAGAAAACATTGACAGTTTGATATTGTCTGCACCTTATAACCATCCGTATCTGAAGGATATGAAACCGATGTCTTCTGAAATCGTGTGTAAAAAAGGAGAGAATACTGTATTTGAAGGTAGGGCGTTGGATGATGGGATTGATTTTTATAATACTCATACATGGACTTGTGAATCAGCACTTGCATATTTGAAAGATTCCATGCAGCCGCCGTATTCATATAAAGGAAATTTAAAGGGGCTTTTGGAACTGTTTCTGACAGAGCATAACAAGCGGGTAGAAAAAAAGAAACAGTTTCATATAGGAAATGTGACTGTGAAGGATAACAATGATTATATTTCTTATAGCAGCTCTGAATATTCCGTAACATTGGACGCAATACAGGAGAAACTGATGAAAACGCATGGCGGTTACTTACAGGTACGATATACACGAGAAGGGAAAATGTTGGATTATCTAGAAGATTTCACAGCCTTTTCTTTACAAAAAGTGGAGTATGGGAAAAATCTTTTGGATGTAAAAATTACTCAGGACCATACGGAGAGAATCACGGTTTTGATTCCACTTGGAGCAAAAATTAAAGAAACTGATGAAGACGGGAATGAAGTGGAAACTGGAAAAAGAGTGACCATTACAGGCGTAAATGAAGGAGTAGAGTATGTTTATGATGAAAAAGCCTTAAAAGAGATAGGGTGGATTTGGACAGTAGAAGTTTGGGATGATGTAACCGAGCCGGGGAACCTTCTCAGAAAAGCGAAAAGCCGGGTGGCAGAATTGGCAAAAGGTATCACAAGTATGGAACTTTCCATTGTGGATGAATCGGATGCAGGTGTTGATATTATGGATATTCATGCCAGACAATACGTGGACTGCTTGTCTCCACCGCATGGAATTGATGGAAGATACCTTTGCGTGAGTAAAACAAGGGATTATCTGAATCCATCGGGAAACACCATCACAATCGGTGCGTCCAGCATAACGCTGACTTCCTTATCAGCGAAACAACATGGGAATCTGAATACATTGGAAAAAGATATCATGGATCAAGATTCCAAATTGGAAGATATGTCAGGGAAAGTAGAAGAAATACAATCTTCAAAGATGTATCGGACGGAACTATTGGTGGAGGGAGTAAATATTTTCAAAGACCGGGGACAGAAAAGCACCATAAGGTGCCGGGTATATTCTTGGGATAAAGAGATAACGGATACATTGGATGCGTCTGCATTCTGTTGGCATCGTAACTCTGGAAATGAGGAAACAGATGCGGATTGGGATCGGCTTCATGCAGGAAGGAAATCGATTGTAATCACGACAGAAGATGTGCAGGATAATGCATCCTTTTATTGTGAGATTAAGATTTAGGAGGAATTTTATATGGCTACAATTTTAACTTCCAGTCAGCAGACATTCGTTGACATTACAGATCAAAGAAAACTATCAGCGTATATCACGTCCAATCTGCCGAAGACGCAGAGTGAAAATCCAAACGTGCTGCCACATACCTATGCTCCAAGCTGGGCGGTCACGAATCTGAAGTTAACCCCTGTTATTTTTCTGGATCAGACGAATCTTTCATTAGGTGCGTCAGGATTATCTATCAATTGGAAACGAAAAGATGGGACAGGGGCGGAAAGCGCATTGATCGCAGGAGAGACCGTGGCGGGAGGAATCCTTACCGTAAATAAGGATAATCTTGCTACGTCATCTTCGGGGATGATCACTTACATTTGTTATATCAGTTACTACGATTCAGAAACAAAAAACACCGTTAATATTTCTTCAGATATTACCTATACGCTGGTTAAGAATGCACAAAATGCTAAGTTGGCATCCGTGACGGCAGATACCCATGTATTTAAATACGATGCGGGTTCTTCTTTGGTAGGGGCGGCACAGGCTACGCTTACCGCACAGGTACAGGGAGTGTCTATCAGCAAATGGCAGTATAAAAATAGTTCTGGAAACTGGGTGGATTATCCAACTACTTCTGATAATGGCAGCATTACTGGTTGGTGGTTAAACCGACACATTCCGTTTTCTTTAATAATGTAGCTCAGATTAAATTATTGACAGATGATGTGGATGTTTATGATACGGTAACCATTACAAAAATTTATGATGGAGAAAAAGGTGATCCGGGTGCTGCTGGTGGTGATGGAAAAGGTGGTCTTTCGGTTATTTTAGGAAATGAAACACAGTCCATTGCTTGTACAGCAAATGGAGCTGTAGCGGCAGAAGTTCTTGTAAACATTCCTTTTACTGGGTATGTCGGAATTGAACAGACTCCCTGTACATGTACGGTAGGAACATTGCCGGATGGTGTTACGGTGAAAACGAACACAGCAGCCACGGCAACGATAGCTGGTAAGCTGTCCCTTTTATTCGCGGCAAATGCAACATTAGGTGGAGCGTCTGTATTAAATGGAACGATAGAATTAACTTTTACAATTTCAGGGAAAAAGGTAATAAAACAGTTTTCATGGTCAAAATCCAATAAAGGAAATGCAGGAGCGAGTGCAGTCGTGTTTTCTGTATACGCACCAAATGGAACTGTGGTGCTAAATCAGTCGGGGACATTACTTCTTTCAACATCTGCCTATAGCGGTTCAACAGCAATTACAAGTGCTACCTATCAGTGGGCAAAATATGTAGGAGGAACATGGAATAATATCAGCGGTGCGACATCTTCGTCCCTTACCGTATCGGGAGCGGATATTGTCAACATTCAATCCTACCGTTGTACGATGACGTATGGCGGAAAAAGCTATGCGGATGTGATAACCGTGGAAGATAAGTCAGATCCCTATGTGTCAGAAATGCTGTCCATCGGAGGATTTACGGTAAAGAATAATTTAGGCGGAGTTGTTCCATATGTGATTGTGCGGACGAATCAGAAAGAAGTGGATGCCCTGCTTGGAAACATTGGGGAAACTGCTCCGTCAAGTCCAAAATCAGGAGATTTCTGGTACAAGGTGGATCATACTGCCCAAAGTGTTGTTTTAATGAAGTATGATGGCGCAGAGTGGAAAAATGCTACGGAAAAGCAGACTCTGACCTATACATGGTATATGCAGGATAAAGATGGAAAAGCGATTACTTTTGAAAAGAGTGGAAAAGTGATCTATTTATCCGCAAAGGATATTGACAGTCTTGTAACCCTGCAATGTGACGTGTCCAAAGGATAGGAGGTGGCCTAATGGCATTATTGACAACGTGCCAAGCCAGTTTCCAGAGCATGAAAGACTATGAGGATGTCAAGGACGATGTGGAGTCGTTAAAAGAGAATATCCATGAGTGCTATTCTGAAATCAGTAAAACTTCAGAACAGATTCAGCATACCGTCAGGGAAACGTATCTTACGAAATCAGAATTGGAAACAATCCAAAAAGACTTTCAGGCAAGCATTACACAGAACAGTTCAGAAATCCGAATGGACTTCACAAAGATAACAAATGAAATCATTAATAATGTCTCTGCCAATCAAACACTTTTGGAAGAATACATTCGTTTCAAGGGAGCATTGATTGAATTAGGAAAAGTCGGGAATGCATTTACAGCGGAATTATCCAATGAAGAACTCTCATTTAAGGAGAATGGGCAGAAAATTGCTTATATTTCCAATCAGATTCTCGTCATAACCAATGCAGAAATTCGAAACAAACTGTCTCTGGGCAATGAAGTCCGGGGATGGTTTGATTTTATACCGAGAAGCACAGGAAATTTGTCAATCAAATGGCGTGATCCGTCTTAGAAAGAAGGTGAGAAAGTTGGCATCCAGTGGAAGTTTTTCGGGATCTATCCGTGATGGACATTATGCGGTGCGGGTAGATTGGACGCAGACGAAGAATGTGTCGGAGAATACATCTACAATTACCTGCAGGATTTATCTTGTTAATGACTGGTCATTGTCGATTAACAGCAGAAATAACAATACGATGACGATTGATGGAAAGGCGCAGAATTTCACATCCCCTTCCATCGGTTCAACAGGAACACATTTGTTGGGAACGGTATCTCAGAAAGTCATGCATGGAAGTGACGGTGGGAAGGCAATTTCCATGAGTGTTGTGTTTAAGATTCAGGCAACATTATCAGGAACTTTTTACGATTCTATTACGGCAAATACAACCGTAACTTTGGATTCCATTCCAAGAGCATCTTCCGTGACAGCTTCAAATGCAGAGTTGGGGAAGGCGTCCGTGATACAAATTTCCCGTGCATCTTCTGCGTTTACCCACACATTGGTATACGCTTTTGGCGGTGCGACGGGGACGATTGTTTCAAAAACAGTATCCACCTCGGTTACATGGAATCCACCGATTTCATTGGCAAATCAGATACCAAAAGCGGTTACGGGAACCTGTACGATTACCTGCACGACCTATAACGGAAGCACAAATATTGGAAGTAAGACATGTACATTGACTTTGAGCGTTCCGGCCTTCATTAAGCCATCTATTACCAATCTGACTGCAGCGAGGGTGGATGGAGAAGTGCCATCTGCATGGGGCATTTATGTACAGACAAAATCAAAAGCAACCTTAAAAATCAATGGTGCAGCAGGTAGCTACGGATCGAGTATTACTGCATATTCCATAACAGGCGGAGGTTATACCAGCACGGCATCCAGCTTTACAACAGGGTTTCTGAATACGGAAGGTACGATCACATTCTCTGCTGTTGTTACGGATTCTAGGGGAAGAACTTCAGATGAGAAGACAGTATCGATTACGGTAGTTCCCTATTCGCCTCCGTCTTTTATCAATTCAACATCGCAAAGATGTTTGAGTAATGGGGCGGTCAATGAGGACGGGGCTTATGTACGAAGCGTGATAAATTTTAAATTTGCATCATGTGGGGGAAAGAATACTGCATCTGGAACAATTCATTATAAAAGAACAACAGCAGAGTCATGGATAGCAGCAGGGGCATTTGTATCAGGAGCGGCTGTTGTTTTTGGCGGGGGAAATATTTCTACAGAATATTCCTTTGATGTTCGTTATACCCTGAAAGATACGTTTTCTTCTGTTTCAATACAAGAGATCATTTCTACAGCAGCAGTAGTAATGGATTTTAAACGTGGCGGCAAAGGAGTAGCTGTTGGTAAAGTTGCAGAGGATGAAAATGTGTTTGAAGTGTCAGAAGACTGGGATGTGCGGGTTTATGGAAAACTTCTTAAGGATTATATCCAACAGTTTGCGAAAACAATCTATCCGGTTGGAAGTATTTATATGAGTGTGGTTAATACAAATCCGAGCCAATTTTTTGGAGGAACTTGGGTGGCGTGGGGAGCAGGAAGAGTCCCTGTAGGTATCAATACTGGTGATGGGAATTTTAATACTGTGGAAAAAACAGGTGGTTCTTCTGTGGTAACACTTACTGCAAATCAAATGCCCTCCCACACGCATACTTTTACAGGAAACGCCACAACAACAGGAAGTGCCGGAGGTCATACACACAACATTGGACGTGATACAGACGGAGGTGCAGGGAGCAGCAGATATACCGTGCATGGAAGCGGTGTATCGGGAGCAGATGCAACAGCACCGACAAGCAATGCTGGAAGTCATACGCATTCCCTGACACCAAAGGGGACGATCGCAAAAGCGGGCGGTGGAGCTTCCCATTCGAATTTA
>ENA-OPNR01000050-OPNR01000050.1-human-gut-metagenome-genome-assembly--contig:-NODE-50-length-50734-cov-8.377849_pt1 | contig 50734 bp, 46 predicted proteins | sample MGYA00241543_ERZ501783 | MGnify/ENA primary metagenome ERZ501783 (study PRJEB25962, sample SAMEA2042557) | human gut metagenome | biome: human gut; feature: human-associated habitat; material: faeces... | reverse complement strand
TTCTGCCGTTAACCGTTCCTCAAAGTATAGCTCCGAAGTCGCATGAAATAAAAAGAAAAAGTATATGTCTGAACAAGAATGTCCTATTGTAGATATTAGAAAAGAAGCCTAAAACTAGTATACTACTTTTGCAAATAAGTCATATTTATATTGTAAGAAAACAATGAATAGTTCTCCATTCCCATAGTTCAAAGTTCCTAGTGCTATTCTTTACAAAGACTTTTATAGTGCCTTCTGATTTCAAAGTTAAATGGGAAAACAAATATTCTGCTCTTGGTAAACTGTTTGCATTATTTTTTTAATTCAATATTAAAGTTGTATTTGAATGAAAATAATATATATCCTGGTGCCTGCTTTGTTTGATATTCATAGAAACTATCGGCTGTTACATCTTGAATATAATTTTTTCTTTGTTTTAATATATCTGCCCAGTAGAAAGAGACTTCTGCAGATTTGTCTTTTAGGAACAACCATGTTAAAGCCAAGTTCCATAGTATCTCTGTATTGTTACTTTTTTCAATGGTCGTGCCATTTCGATAGGTATAACTAATATCGTTAGCTATTTGTATTTCCCATGGTAGATTGACTACTCCGTTTAATTTAATTTTATAATCGCGTGAATAAGCATTATTCTCCTGTAATGAGTTTCTGTATTGTTTAAAGTGCTGTTCTCCTAATAATTCTATATTTCCCCATTTAGGTTGATATACCAATTGAAACTTGCTAAATAAATCAAAATCATACGTTTTACTACGGTTGGATTCGGCATTAAATGAATCGCCTATTAATGATATTTGTTCTCGATATAAAGCATTCTCATTTAAGCTTAATCTAAAATCTCCTAAAGTCTTATTCCATACTATATTGGCATTTATATTCCAATTACCATTGATGTTTACAGGATAAGACTCACGTACTCCGGTAATAGTATTATAAGTTATCTTTTGTGTAATATCATTGATAATAGTTTGGTATCTAGTAGATGCATAAATGCCTTTAAATCCTCGGAAGTCCAAATTAATAGAATGAATAAAAGTTCTTTCTATGTTTGGATTACCTTTGATAATATTAAGGGGATTACTCATATTGGTAACAGGAAGGAGAGTTGATAATGGCGGTTGATTTGTTACACCGTTATAGTAAAGAACGATATCTAAATTATCTTTATGCCAATTAGCAGAAATTGAGGATTGAAAATCAGTTGAATAAATAACTGTATCTGTTTTATTTGTTCCCGTTTGTTGGTTTATTGACCGTCGCAATGGGGCATACACAAAACTTGCATTAATATTCCATTGTTTTGAGTTATAATTAAGTCGTAAACCCATATTATGGGTATAGGATTTACTATAACTGTTATTACTTAAACTATCCAAATATTCTTGTTCATAATATGGAGGAATTATACTCATATCCATGTCATAGTCATCCGGTACGGAAAGATTATATGTATTACGTAAAAAAGTTTCTTTTTTTATATCCAAGTTATAGAAGTACGACACAATGAAGTCCTTACTTATAGTTTGCGAAACGGTCAACGAAGTGTTCCATGCAGTATTTACTAGTGGTGAATATATATATTGTCGGCTATAGAAAGTAGAGTCTTTATCAGCATTATTTTCTAGTTGGTAATAGTTTATGGTTGAATTGGTGAAGTTCATATTTTCCCCTTTATTCTGATTGTACTGCAAATTAAAATCTAATCTGATATGTTTGCTAATATCGCGACATGCCATTGCTTGCCAGGTGAAATGATTGCTTTTATTTTTAGATAACAATTCATATATATTTGAATTAATCTTATATTCTTTGGGGATATGATTAACATCTGTTTTAATCGAATTTATAGAATGATTCAAAACGTCGGTCGTATTGTAATTAATCGTGTTAGAGGTATCGTGATTGTATCCAATGTTAAATAAAAGACTAGTTTTCTCATTCGGTTTCCATTCTACTCCAATAAATGAGCGGATAGATTTATTCTTGTTTTCATTTTCCGCAATTCCTAATGAGTAAAGAGTGTTGTTTTGCAGATATTGTTCTAGATAGTTTTTTGATTCTTCTCCTATTTTATTTTTGATGTATTGCATATTTCCTGCTATATTAATTTTATCATTAAATTTATGAAATACATTAAAACCTGCGGAATGTGAGATGTTATCGTTGTAAAAAGAGTTTAAGTCTTTATTTGTTGATCGTAAAATCAATGATAGATTATCTCCATTCTTTTTAAAATAGTTTACCTGTCCTTCGAAATCTTTCTTTTTTTGTATTCCATATCCCGCTTTTACAGAGTTTAGTAATGAGCCATTAAATTCTTCTTTTGTTTGCAAATCTAGAATATAGTATTCATTATTTTTGTACTTAAACAACGAATTATCCTGTTTATTATAGATTCTAATTGTATTGATAAATTTTGCAGGTAAATTGTTTAAAGCCATTTGAGTATCTTGATTGAAAAAAGGTTCACCATTTACATCTATTTCGTGAATATCTTTTCCATTGTATGACAACTTGTTATTTTCAGCATCGTATGTTATCCCAGGAATTCTTTTGATAAGTTCTTGTAGATAGGCATTTTGAGGAACAGTAAAGGCTTTTGCATTAATAATCGTTGTGTCTCTTTTTTGTTGAATCTCTGGTTGTTTGGCTATGACGAAAACTTCATTCAATAACACGAATTCGTCTTTTAAAAAAATACTATCTATTACTTCATTGTCTATTTGCTTTAAAGTATAATATTGAGATAACATACCAGTATAAGATACTTTTAATACTTTAGCATTCCTTTTTTGTTTAGTGTATTTTATTTCGAAATATCCCTTCCTATTTGTGGCACTACCTGCGATAAAAACTGAATCAGGTAACTGTAGTATTGATACTGAAGAATAGGATAAAGGTACTTGATCTCCGTTTCTTTCCAATGTGTACACATAGCCGGAAACGGTGACCTTATTCTTTTGTGCATATGTAAAAGTGGCTAAATATGCAATTAATATCGTTAGAATGGTACGCATGTATATTTCCGTTTAATAAAATAATGCAATATATAAAATATCGGGAGTGATTTAATAACCACTCCCATTATTTTAGGGTTCATCTACGATTTTCATCACAGATATTACTTTTTGACCGTTACGGTTGAACCATGGTATACTCCTTGTGAACTACAATTTGCGTTGAAATTTAACAACTGCCCTTTTGAATTATAAAACTTATAGTCGGTGTATTTTCCGGGCATTCTGGATGCATATAACCAATCAGATGCGGCGCGAGCAAAGGTCATATTCATGGTATCGTAATTTACTCTTAATGAACCAGACTGCCCTGTTCCTGTTTGATTGTCAAAAAACACCCAATTCATAGATTTAGGATCTACATCTTGGTCTACTTTCTCAGATTTTACATCTTTAGATTCAGTTTCATTTTTATTGCCTGCAAATGAGTTTACAGTGAAAGTAGTCATTACAGCCAACATGAATAATGTTAAAATTTTCGTTTTCATATCCTTTTTGTTTTTTTTACTAGTTGTAAATATTCAATTTACTCATGAGTATTTTTAGCGCTGTACAAATGTATGGATATATAGCATATCTTGTTTTTTTGTTTTTGTTTATTTTCCTTTCCAAGCTAATAAATAAACCGAGGTTAATTATTTTGTATATCCAATACTTGATATCGCTTTTGTATGATTCCTAAAGAATGGGATATTTTGCGATATCTAATATTTGTTTTATAAGTAATAATTAGTGGAAGAAGCATTCTAATGCTAATAAAAATATCTTTTATTTTGAGGTAAAGAAAATCTCGAAATTATATTATGAATTCTCGGTTGCTGTAGTATTTGAGATTTTATTGGATAAAATAGGGGTTATCCAAAGAAATAGTGATACGTAAAATATCACTATACAAAGGTGCTTTGGATTTCTTTTTTTTTAAATTTAGATAATATAAATCGATAAGTACGTAAGACAAATACGTATTATACAAACATCAATCTCTTGCCAATAAGTTAGAGGAATGTTATGAAATAATCCTTGTCGATCTGTGGTAATTATATTTAATTATGAGTATCTCGACCGTAGAAAGTTAATTCTAATCCTGTCATAAAACAAGTGAGCACATTATCAGCTATAAATATTTGATCCATAAAAACGACATCATTCTCTCCATATTCCAAACAGACGGTTCTATACGAATCGTTTATCCAATACCAGTTGAAAAAATATTCATTAGAGGTTGTAGTCTGTCCAAGTTTTGTACGAGTGATGATTTCACTTCCTGTTCCATCAAGGCTAAAAATAAACTCTTGTCTAATATTAGCGTCATCATAATCTAAATAGTCAGCACTCCACCAATATTGGCATAATCCTCTAGTAGCACTTTCTTCGTTGCTAGGGCCTTTTTCATCACTAACTTCACAACCGCTGAACAATAGTGCAAATAATAAGCATATAATGCTATATAGGGTATATTTATTATAGTTCATATCTTTATCTTTTTAGAATATATTATGGAATATGTGTAACACAATGCCACTAACTTATTTGTGTTTCAACTACTATTTTTTACTTAAAAGAACGGGAGATATGTTTATGCTATTTGATAACATTAAAATCTTCCGTTCTTTATTTTTAAATTGTCAATTAATAGCTTGAGCCATATATGGTTATAGGAGCGGCTTTTGTGTTGTTGGCCTGTTTATCATACCCTTCAATATAAGTTCGGCTTTCAATTTTTGCCCATACATACCAAGTACTAGTTGTAGGGTTGGAAACATTTGTCGGGAAGTTAAATGAAACATAACCACTGACTTTAGTTCCGGCATTCAAATAGCGTCCATAATAAGGTGAACCTACTAGGGTTGCAGTATTAATATTAAATGTAGGTGATTTGGACACATAAAAGTAGACAATGAAGTCATCAATGTCTTGAGTTCCCGGATTTGAACATGTTATATCACCGTAGAAAAAGTCACCTTTATAACCTTGTTGCGGATTTACACTAATGCTCTCTATGGCAACATCTACTTGGGCAAAACTGAGAATAGAACACAGCAAAAAAGCTGCAGTTAATATAAGATTTTTCATAATGTTTATCTTTTAAAAATTAATCACTTTTGTAAACTCATTTTTACTATTATAAATTCGCCTCATGTTTTTTTAACCATCCTCTGTAATTAAGCTTATAAATAGAATTGGCGAGACTATATTTATACATTATTATTCTATAAAGAATAACCCAGCCTGGAATTATCAGAGGATAATCTTTAGATTATCACTCACTCATTTCACGTGAAATCTTTTTCTTAATTAAGTGATAGCAAAAGTATAATTAAATATAGTTCGTTAACTATGAATTTGTTATTATTTGATGTGTACATAATGAATATTAAACCCAGGTTAATTTCTTCACTCATTAAACAGTCAAAACTGCTTCAGAATTACTTTTTTGATGAAAGTATCTCATCCATATATTGTCATTTACTTTTTTGCAACAGGGGTATATAAGGTTCATACAGAATCTCTGTATTTTATCATTTAGAGATGAACACTTGCTATTAATACCATTGCACTGCGTTTGATGTCTGACTTCTCTTGTCCCATTTAAGGTCTTGTAGCATACTTGCATTACAGCCAATCCTAAAACTATAATATTTCCATTTGCCAAAGGGTGCGAAGCTTGCAGACATGCTAAAACAATGTAGGTCGCGAGATACAGTGCATGACGTTTGAGTTATTTCTTTCGCTTGAAAATCATATCCAGAACTAAATGTAAATGACCATCTATTAGATATTTTAAAATTACCGGTTAAATTTAGATTATGCGTCCATGAATATGGATAACGCATACTATGAATATTGATTGGTTTACTCTTATCTTCATGAATACTATATGAGTAACTGATGTTGATAGACCAAGGTAGTTTAAATACTTGATAACCATCTTTATCAACCTCTGCTTGTTGGGTTTTCTTTTGCTTAGTAGCCCCCCCTTCTTCCTCTGCTATTTCTTCTGTTGTACTAGCTTTCTCCTCTTTCTTCTCCGCTTCTATATCCTCTTTCTTGTCAAACCACTTTCCCCATGTTTCATTATTGAAGGTGTAATTAAATGATGAACTATACCCTTGGAAACGACCAAAGCGTCCATAGGACCATTCTGTACGATCACTGTCCGTAACATTACCATCTTTGTCAAATGTATAGGCATAAGTCGCAAATCTTGCATTCATACTGAATGTGTAACTCTTAGTAAGTTTGAGCCGTAAATTCATATCAAGATCCCCCCACGGTTTTTCTTTTGCTGCCAAATCATAGGACATTCCCACACTGAATTCATCTATCAAGCTTATTTTTTTTATAGAATCATTTGGGGTCTTATACTTCATTTCCAAGTTATTTGATAATTCAAAATTCACCATTCCTGATCCGTCATGGCTCGGCACTCCGTATGGCTGACCTTCAAATGGTGAATAGTGCAGTTTTTTATTAAAAGTATCTGTATAGTCCTCATAAAACTGTTTAAATCCCGGTGCACCACTAATTGTGACTGTCGGAGTAATAACATGGCGTATCAATATTTCTTTCTTTTTCAGGAAGATAGGTTTATACATGCCGTAGAGTTTAGTATTAAGTGATACACTCATTCGATAATCATATACTCGGTTAAATCCATATATGGTATCGCTTTGTTCCAATTGCTTTTTATCCATATCATATTCTTTCATTACTTTACGTGTATACCACCGTTCGTGGTAGTCAATGGTTGGAGTAACATTTACATATGTGAATAGAGGGAAGGTAGCACTAAGTGGAATGCTGTGTTCCATGGCCGTTTTCCATTTGCGGATACCGGATTTGAATAACAGATTATCTTTGGTATCAATGCTATTGGTCAATCTTCCGGTATATTTCAGTGAAATTTTCTCGTACCATTTCTCATCTCCAACGGAATGTTTTCGTTTAAAGGGATAAAACACGGCTAAAGAAATATTCAAATCAGGTAATGTCATGGATAATGAAGAATCTTTCATAGACTGTGCAATATTGAATGTTCCGGAGATATTCAGACGCTTGTCGAACAAGGTACGTTGATAGCTGATACTTGAAGTTTTAGTATTTTGTGTCATTGTTCCAGGATCATATAAGTTATTAATATTAGTACGTTCATAGCTGCTAGTAGAAAAATTCACACTGGCAGAAAAGTTGACGTTAGGATTGGCTTTGGGATCTTGCCGATGACTCCAAACTATTTTAAAATCTTTTGATACTGAATAGTCCGGCATATTTTTATCCCCAGTTTTAGTAACCTGGTAGTCTGCTTGTAAGGAACCTGAATACCTATATCTTTTATTGTAGTTACTTAGCATACGGATGGCCCATGACCCTTTAGTGAAAATATCTCCAGTCAACTTTAAATCCATCTTATCACTGATAGCAAAGTAATATCCACCTTCATTCAATCCGAAACCACGTGCAGAATCGTCCATATACTTAGGTATAATTACCCCTGAAGAATAGCTTGTGGTGAAAGGGAAAAAAAAGAATGGTACAGCTATCGGTAAAGGAACATCTTCTACTACCAAATATGCAGGACCTGTGACTACATTTTTTTTAGGCTTCACTTTTGCTTTGGTTAGCTGAAGATAAAAGTGAGGATGATCGTGGTGGTCACAGGTCGTATATTTAGCATTTTCCATAAAAATTTCATCATTAGGTCCTTTCTTGGCTTCCTTCCCAGTCACATAACCTTCTCCTTGTTGATTGATTATATTGTAAACAAAAGCTTTTTTAGTTTTGAGATTATATTGTATAGCTTCGGCTTCATATGGTGTTTCACCATCTTTAAAGACTGGAGTTCCTTGCTTGATTCCTAATGAATCCAGAACTCCGTAAGCATGTACAATACTACTATCCATATTTACTGAAATGATTTCAGCGGTTAACTCTATTTTTTCATAATTCACTTTTCCACTTCCATAAAGACGGGCTATGCCATCTCCTGTTAATACAATAGAATCTATAGCTTCATAGGTAATAGGTGCCCTTATTCCATCTTTCTTTTTTACTCTAACAGAATCTGTCCTCATGCTATCCCTAGTAGATATGTCAGCAGATTGCGCCCACATACCATTAACTGAAGGTAATATGATGAGCAAAAATGTAACTATAAGATGAGTCTTCATATGTCAGTTTTAAAATGGCTTTCTTAAAGGTACAAAAGTACATGTCAAGTCATTCTAAGGAAATGAACCCTAGTTAACTTGTATTGTGTTTGACATTAATAATAGTCAAGTAATCTTTAATTGAACAAATTTTGTAGTATAAGGAACTTGATACTCCTATTAGGTAGAAGAGTATTTTATTATATAGCATTTCTCTTTCAATAACATATTGGGTTATTGTATATATTGGAATATAAATACTCTAAATTATAGGACTTTCATCTTCTTCTAATGAAATGCCCTCCATTTTGAATGTGTGATATTTATTCTTTTACTTTATGAACTTAATGATGTCTTAATTTAGAAGAAAAAGCTTATTTTGGCATTCAGTGTATTTCTATATGCAAGCCCTACTAACCACCAGCCTGTATAATCCATTCCTATGCAAATGAGTTTGCTAATTCTATAATCATAACCTGATGAAATTGATGTTGAGTATTTCAAGTAATACTCATTTTTAGTTCCAATTTCTATTGTTGGTCTGTAACTATAAACATTGGGTTCAGATTGTTTGAGTTTAGACAATCCAAATGTAGCCTGAGTGTATATCTTATGCTTTTTAAAATTAATTAAATTTGCTCCTAAACCAATTCCGGTTTTATACTCACGAATTCTCCAGTGCATTGAGAAGTCTACTTCACCAATACCTTGTATGGCTGTACGAGGCATAAATTCGTTATTTATGCCCATATGAAAATTAGCAACCATATAGAACCTTTTGTAAAAATGGAATTTAAATTCACAACCTAGGCCATATCCACTTAACTTATTAAAGTGATTAACTTTAAAATGTTCATACCCACCTGTAAAAGAGAATTGTATTTTTTCTTGTCCTTGAACAGGTATTATTCCAATTGTAAATAGGGCTGCAAATAAAATATTTTTCATAACTAATATTAGTGAAATGGTATATGTATACTAAAACAAGATAGATGTCAATAATATTTTAAAAGTTCGGTACATTTGAGGTAGTAGAACTAACTGGTATAAAAAATGCAGAGCAAAATAACCCCAAAGTTCTATGACTTTGGAGTTAAAACAATAATCTACATTATACCTCCACTGCCAATATATCTTTCGACTTTAATACAACAAATTCTATCACTCCAATTTCCTGCTATACCATACCAATAAACATCTCTTAAGTCAATCATAAAAAGCGAACCAAACTTATAACTATTATTAGGTGTAGCAATTGCATAATTGCCAAAAGGAAGGCTGATGCTATCATCAACATCGATTATCATCGTAAAACTTTTCCCTTGACATTCCATGACATCATAAAATGTAAATATACCCCCAACACCTATAGTATGTACTATCATAGAGGTTATATCACCACCAAAATTCCAAACTTTATCAACTTGTGAATAATCACTGTCATGTCTAGTTCTCGCTAATGCAAAATAACCTCCTAAATAAAGTTCATCTTCATACAAATGAATTTCGACTTCATTATTTACAGGATCTGCGGGGGAGAGGTAAGGTTTGTTATCATCTGGAAACCATCCTTCGCGGGATAATAATAGTGGTGATTTCTTTTCCATTCTGTGTTCAGCTACCAATCTTTTTTTGTTTAATTTAAAGTCGTCTTCATTATCAAAAAATTCGATAATTCCATTTTTATGAAAGAAAGTCATTAGGTTAGGTTGATTATGGTTTAAATTATCAATTAAGTTTCTAACTTTAGAATTCTGATATATATAAGTAGAGCCTTCTGTAATCGTATATGCAGTTTTATAGCTTTCTCCATGATATACGATTTCTAAACTATCAGTAAGACTACGAGTGCTCTCCTGTGGAATATCCGAGATACTATTAGAAGGAGTGTTGACTTCTTCTAAACCATTAATACAAGAAACCAGTGTTAAACTAAGTATTAGAACACTAGTGTTTTTTTTGAATGTTTTCATAAGCTCTTTTTTAAAATTTATATTTTACAGATAACATGAATTCGATTGGTCTAAGATGATATGTGTATGCGTAAGTATCATACATATTAAACTGACGAATATTATATTCCGTCTTGTTTGTTAAATTGTTTGCTTTAAATTCAACTTCGATTTTTTTTGTTATATATCGGATGCCGGCATCTATATAAAGATCTTGCTTAAAATATTTTTCTTCTGTTTCAGTAAAGTTATAATATGATTTCATATATAACTCAAATGCTTTTACTGGAAAGAAAGATATATTACAAGTGTTCACAATTTCGTTTAAGTTATCACTCTTTTTCAGCATATCCATCTTTTGTACTGATAATGAGTATTGACACCCTAGATTTATTATTATAATATCATGAAACAAGCTATTTTTTATATTGCCTTTTAATAAATAGTTGCAATTTGTTATGTCGTATGTACAATTCTGACGCATGGCTTTTTTTTGAGTAAGATTGAAATTTCCAATAAGTGACAAAGTTGTATTAATATCATGCAAGTTTTTAGCTGCATATAAATACACGCTCCATATGTTCATTTTATTCTTCTTTTTCTGGCTATTAACTACAGTCTCATTTTGAGAGATATTACTTCCTTTCATTATATTGTTATCAATGGATTGATATCCTCCACGGAATGTAAGAAAACAACCTTCAATTGTATTTCTATAAAATAAAGTAGAATTTATATATAAATTTTTGCGTACAGATAAAGCACCAGTTCCAAAAGTGTTTTGATCTCGGTAAGTTGTATAAATAGGATTTGTTACGAAATTGATTAAACCTCCTATGGTGCGGCTACTGCCGCAAATTAATGTTGCTTTTAGATTCTCTCTAAATGAGTAATTTAAAGTTGACCGAATCCCAATATAAGGTTTATTCAGTATATAATGATCCTCTTTTAGTAAATCTACATAGCGCAGATTATATAATTGTATGGGCAATTCTATATTCCATCTCAATTTATCTGAATGATATTGATATGTTGGAGATATGGTGGTTATTAATTTATATCCTTTATTCTCGTTAAGAATTAAATCATTGTTCTTCTTTAAGATGCTGTTTAGTTTATCATAATGAGATTCGAAAGATAAATTTGCCGATAGGCTTGAATGAGTGTCTATCAACCATTGGAATGATGTGGATTCAAATGTGTGAAAGGAAAGTCCTTCAACCTTTTGATTTACTATTAATGAATCTGATTCAGGGGAGATGGCCTGGATATAGTTCAGGGGAGTATTGGCAAAAGATATATTCGAATTGAATTGAAATATCTTATTCTCATTACGAGTTATTATATTGAATTTATTACCAATTTTGTAGTCGTCGGTTTTCAATGTTTGGCATATAGGTATGTGGCTATTTAAATAATATTGATTTCGTTCAAATTCTCCTTTTAGGTTAAATTCGTTCAAAAGATATAGCTTTTTACTATTGTTCTCTATTTTCAAAGACAATTCCCCCTCTTGTTTATTTAAATTGGAGTAATTATTTTCTTCTATTATGATTTGTGTATGATTGCCGTCAAAGAAATCACTTGTTTTTGTATTGGAATATTCATTTATATCTTTAGTATAACTCCCATTTACAGTTAAAGTTAAGTTCTCATTTAACTTGGATAAAAAGTTGAAGGTTGAGGATATAGATTGGTTTTCATAATAACGTTCTTTGGGGGCTTTACTTGTTCCAAATGGTGTTGATGAAAACATATTTAATGCCATTGTTTCATTATTGAGTCCATTATCTATGAAAGATGTTGTTTCTTCTGAATAAGTACTACCAGAATTATTTGTTTTAACAGTGAATAGCTGTTGCATTTTAGGACTAATCAGTAAGGTGTATAATTCAGCTAACCAAAGAGCATTTTTTCCATCTCCCCCACCGACTGTAGCTGTGCCTACAGGCTTTAATGTTCGCTGCTTTTTTAATTTCAAATTTAATGCTGCTCTATCACTAAACTCAATATCCTCCAAAATCTTTTTGGGTTGATGATTTTCATATATACTTATTGATGCAATATCATCAGCAGAAATATTTCTAGTGGCTAGGCCATAGCGTCCCGATAACATATCAAGTCCTTCTATATAGAATTTATTAATGCCTTCTCCTTTGTAAAGGATTTGTCCGGTACTTTCAACTACAATTCCTGGTAGTTTCTTTATTATATCTTCAACACTACGGTCTGAGTTACTTCGGAATGAAGAAACGTTGTAAATAATTGTATCTCCTTTAGTTTTTATAGGAAGCGCCTTTATTGTTACTTCTTTTAATGTAAAGGGCTCTTCCTTCATCTTAATCTCGTATTTTTTTGCAAAGTTGTCTATACTTCTTTCTTCTTTTTTATATCCTAAGAATGAAAAAAGAACCTTTACTTTTTTTTCATTAGTCTGTATATGAATATTATATTCTCCTTTTTCATCAGTAATGCCGTATGCTATTAATTGTTCATCTTGAATATTAAATACATTTATGACAACAGATGATAAAGGTTCATTTTTCTCATTTAGAACCTTACCATTTAATAGTTTCTGAGCGTATAAATGAACAGAAAATATAAATATAATAAAGAAACAGACTACTGCTTTCATTCTTCTTCTTTTTCTATAGGATTAAAGAACATTTTTTTCTTTCTTATTGGTATTTCATTTCCGTCCTTATCTTTTGGTGCAAGTTGACTTCCTGAAATAATGTTTCCTGGATTTGATTTATAAATGGCTAAGGCTTTATTAAATTTTTGCCTTGTCGTTTTTGTGTTTGACTGTTTTTTCCTTGTTATATTACTTTTGATGTTTCTTATAGAAATTGCTGTAAACAAATGTTCGTGATTTGAATCTTCAATTCGTAATATCATTCCTGGTAAACCACAAAATTTCCACGGTCCTTCACTGATAGGTAAATCGCTATACCATGCTAGCCAATGTCTACCCCTAAATGTACTTTTTGCTTTGTGACAGAGATATCCACAAATCGTCATGGTATCTTTTGACAGTGACCATTTAAAATTAGACACTGGTTCTTCGTACATATATCTATCAGTAAAAACTCTATCATATACTGTTAGCTTACCTATTCGTTTTTCTTTTAAGATATAATCCATGCTGGGAGAATAGGTGTTAAAAATGCGTGTAAATTCATGCAATGTTAATTTTGCTTTGTTTATATGGCTGAGAACAGAGTCCATACGATAACATCCATAGTCTGAGAATTTAACATATTTTTCTCCAATTTGTAATATACGATACGTTTCTTTTGAATCTTGAAGTTCAGTATCCATTATTGTATATTGATATATACATTCTAATTTAGAAACATCTAGTTTTTCTAATTCTGGGAAATTTGCTGTATGACTGTTATTATTTCCTTTCATGTAGACTTGTGAGTACCCTTGTAAATATATAAACAGGGTAATAGAAATAATGATTATCTTTTTCATATGTTTATTCTAAGTGAGATAATTTATTTAGCTCAACAGTTGATTGAGTGATTAACTTATTCAACTGATATTTGTTCCGAATTATAAGGAGTGTAGTGTAAGTATCTATTTGTATAATAGTATCTTACATTACACTCTGTTTTTAAGACTGTAACTATGGAATTATTTCATAGCTAATAGGGCCTTTTTCACCACATATACTTTCGTTGAGTTCCATAAGATAAGCTAAGAATTCATTCCAATCATCATTGAAATAATCAGGGCCAACAGTCATGCCAGAAGTTCCACAACTTGTGTGATAAACGCAAGTTGAAGCATAGACGCCAATACCTAATAGCGCAAATGCACAAGCAACGATAAATTTTTTCATTTTTTAAAATTTTAATGTTACTAATAAAATGCAATCCTAGGATATTGTGTCTTTTGATCAAAAAACTACGATGCAAATATAGAAAAGGATGTTGCATGTTAGCACTTAGGATATTTGTTTTTTTATCCATTTACTGAAAATATAAACTTCGGTTAATTTATTTGCTAAAATGCGATGTATGTATGTGTTATTTCCCCCAAAATATACATTCATGATTTTCAATAATGTCGTTGCTGTAGATGATTTTGTGGATAGTGTAGATTTCATAGTTTCCTGTAGCCTTCTAACCGGGAAATAAGTCTGCTATATTCCTAGTATTTAGTTTTTTTCGTAAGATTTGTCTAAGAAATAAATCATCTACGAACAGAACTCAATGCCAGCAACTTTGTAACATCCCATAAAACTATATTTAAAAGAATTTGTAATAAACTGATTTGATGATAAATAAATGACCTGATACTACTATCTTTTGCACTTGTGTAATTTACACAATATGTTAATAAATATATTATAATGAAAGTAATATGATATAAAAAAAGGTTATTCAATAACATATCGTTTGATTTATCTCAATTTATATATAGATTTGCAATTAATGTTATATGTCATCACATAATATCTCATAAAACAAACTAGAATATGAATAGTACAATTGCAACACTTATTGAAAATTCAGTCAATATTGAGAATAATCTAAATAAAGGATTAAAGCTAACAATTGGCGAAAAGCAGTTCTTTAATGAACATTTTAAAAGAGAAGTAATAAAAAAGAATGGCTACTTTATCAAAGAAGGAGAAAGGGAAAAATATCTTTATTTTATTGAAGATGGGATAGTACGATACTGGACGACTAATATGAAGTTAAGAGAAATTACGTTTTGGTTTTCTTTTAGTAATGAATTTGCAAACTCATATTTTTCATTGATGCAGAATGAACCTTCAGCATTTACTGTGCAAACATTATGCGACTCTGTAGTATGGAAGATAAAAATGAGTGATTTAGCCTTGATATATGATGAATCTTTAAATACGAATAAGATTGCTCGTATTGTGATGGAGGATATTTTTACCCGTAAAATCAAAAGGGAAATTAGCCTTTTAAAATTATCTCCAGAAGATAGATACCAAGAACTGATTAAATATCATAAGAAGTTAATTTATAGCATTCCATTAAAATATTTAGCATCTTATTTGGGAATAACGCCACAAGCTCTGAGCCGAATTCGTAGAAGAATTAGTTAACCGAAGTTCATTGACCAAATATATAAAAGCAAATAACTTTGCAAAATATAAATATAGTATACATTATGAATGATTTTGAAGGTAAAACACTTAAGGATTTTGAAAATGTCGGAGAGCCAATTGGGGAACGCGCTAAACTCGTAGATGATTATATTACATATCGTAATGGTATACATCATTTGCCTTACCGTGTCATAACGCTGACTGGTTCCAGAGCTGAAATGGAGATCAAAGATCCATATTCTAATGCTACTAGGAGTGTTATCAGTTTTGTTTCGAATGATTATTTGGGATTATCACACCATCCTAAAGTAATTGAAGCAGGAATTGGAGCAATAAGACAATATGGATGTGGTGTTGGGGCTTCTCCTCTCATTGGAGGACATCTTTATTTGCATGAAATTCTTGAAAAGAAAATAGCCCATTTTCTAAAGAACGATCACGCTATTTCATATACCTCCGGCTATGCTGCTAATTGTAGTACAATCTGTGCATTATTGGGACCACAAGATATAGCAATATTGGATATGTTCACCCATGCGAGTATAATGGATGGTTGTAATTGTACAAATCGGAAATTATTTCTACATAACAACATAGATGCTCTTGTACGTGCTTTAAAATCATCAAAGGAATTTAAAAATCGTTTAGTTGTAATTGACGGCGTATACTCTCAGGATGGAGATATTGCAATTATTGATAAAATATATGATATTTGTAAAGAATACAATGCTTATCTTCTTATAGACGATGCACATGGTATTGGTGTATTAGGTAAAACAGGACGTGGAGTAATTGAAGATTTTGGATTACTAGATAAAGTTGATATTATAACAGGAACATTCAGCAAAGCTTTTGGCAATGTTGGGGGATATGCTATCGCAAAGAAAGAAATTATAACATTATTGCAATATTATTCAAGACACAATATCTTCTCGGCAGCAGCTACTCCACAAGTTGCAGCGTCAACAGTCAAAGCAATTGAGCTAATTGATGAAGAACCAGAGATAAGAGAAAAACTTCTTTGGAATATTCAGTATTTTAAAGAGAATCTAAATGCTTTGAACATTGATTATGGAGACTCCCAATCAGCTATATTTCCTATTATGGTAAGGGATGAATATAAAGTAAATGAAGCAGCCAGAATTCTTCTTGAAAATGGGATATATGTAAATCCTATTTCTTATCCAGCAGTTCCAAGGAAGCAATCACGGTTAAGGTTAAGTCTTACTGCCATGCATTCAAAAGAAAATTTGGATACGACCCTTAATCTTATTGAGTTTGTCAGCAACAAGTTTGGCTTAAAACGTAAAGTTCGATAAACAATATCCGGGTGTAATGAGGAAGAGCAGGAATGAAGAAAAGTAACAGGTTATGAGGAATATGTCATAACTGTTGCATTCCAAAAATTGAAAGGCATTGTAGATGCCGGTGCTGCATTATCGGATATGTATGCAGTGAAAAAAGAAGCGTCACAAAACTGGTAACCGTTATTCTATGTACAGGATTTTAACTATGAAAGTGGTTACGAATATGCTATTAAAATCAGTGAAACCAACTATCGGGGTTATACACGTGGTACTCCTGCATGGAGTGAATACAAATTAATAGAAATAATCTCAAAAGAACAAAAAACTCCGAAGGGATTCCCGATAATTTTGTACCGGATGGGTAATATTGATAAATGAGGCAAATGTTTCATTGCTATCATCAAAAACAGATTATATCATCAATGATTTCAATGAATTGATCAGACTGATGATTTAATATTACAATCATAGCTGAACACATTCCGTAAGGAAGGCGCAAGCTAAATATTAAAAGAAAGTGATGTCGGTTCTTTGATGTACCGGTATTTATTTTATAGAAAGGCTTGTGAAAATGGGACTGAGATTTAAAGTTTTTATCGGCTACAGCATATTGATCGCTCTGCTTGCTTTTATCGTATATCTATTTCGCGTGGAACAGACAAAGCGCAGTACTCTGCAAAAAGACGAGCGGGAGTTGGTTTATACCCGCAAATTAATAGAAAGAACTTATGCTCATCTGTGGAAATTGACTACACAAGCGGAATTGGTCAGCGTATGGAGAGAGGTGGATCTAGAGAGATATCGTGCAAAAAGAAAAGAAGTTTGCGACACGCTGCAAGTATTAAAAGATTATGTGCATGTTCCGGCTCAACAAAAGCGCATAGATTCCCTCTGCCTTCTGTTGCAGGAAAAGGAATCCCTGCTTTCGGCTGTCATGAATACTTTTCTGCAATTGCAGGAAGTGGGCGATCTTGTAAGGGAAAAGATACCGGTTATTGTTTCCCGGATGAAACATGCTACGAAAAATAGTGAAACGACGACCGAAATATCCTCTTTGGAGAGCAACAAGAAGAAAAAAGGATTCTGGTCTATTTTCCATAGAAAAGAGTCCAAATCAGCCTATCAGAAGCAGCGTGAAAAAGCTATCAAAAAAAAGAATTCAGCCACGCCTTCCATATCTACTCCTACAAGGCTTCTTTATTCATTGAACAAACAAATTCTCGAACAACAACGTGAGCAGCGGCAAAAACTATTCATGCAGATGGACAGCCTCTATGCTAATAATCTGGTATTAAATCAGAAATTAAACGGATTGGTTAAAGATTTCGAGGCAGAAGCGAACCGGCGCTTATCGGAAAAATACCGATTGTTCCTATCAGAGAGGGAAAGCTCTTTCTATACCTTTACAGGGCTGGCATTTTTCATTTGCCTTCTCATTTTCATGCTGTACGTCATCATCCACCGGGATGTGAAAAGGCGTTCCCGTTATGAAAAAGAACTGGAAGAATCCGATAGGAAAAACAGAGAATTGCTGCAATCCAAGAAAAAAATGATGCTCTCCATTGCCCATGACTTGCGCTCCCCGCTGGCCGTTATCAAGGAAAGCGCGGAACTGCTGCCGGGGATCAAGGAAAAGACAAAGCAGGACGAGTATGCGGAGAATATCTGCCATTCATCGGACTACATGCTGGGCCTGGTAAACACCCTGATGGAATTTTACCTGCTGGATACCGGACAAATCAAATTGCATCTTACCCTTTTCTCACTGTCCGTTTTCTTTAAGGAGACAGCAAAAAACTACATCCTGCTGTCAGAAAAGAGACAACTCCGCTTCGTTACCCGTTTTTCTGGTTTGAATGCCATTGTGAAGGGAGACCGGGCACACTTACAGCAAATTATAAACAACCTGCTCTCCAATGCATTAAAGTTTACTGACAGGGGAACCATCACCTTGGACGCGGAATATCATAATGAAGAATTGCTCTTTTCCGTACAGGATTGCGGCTCCGGCATGTCAGCAGAGGATAATGAACGGATATTTAACGCCTTTGAGAGATTGGAAAATGCTAGGAATACTCCCGGCTTCGGACTGGGGCTGGCAATCACCGCCCAACTTGTAAAACGAATGAATGGCGAGATTACAGTGGAAAGCCAGCTGGGAAGGGGAAGCACTTTCTCTGTATTCCTTCCCCTTTCGGCTGCAGACAATAATTCTGACTTGGAAGAAGTTAAACCGATAACCGCTTATCAGTTGGAGAATGTCCGTGTACTGGTTATCGACGATGACCAGATACAGCAGAAGATTACCCGTGAGATGTTTTCCCAAAACGGAGTGACATGCGATTGTTGCACTAACAGTTGGGAACTCACCAGTCTGTTGAAGAAAAATGACTACGACCTGCTGCTGACGGATATTCAGATGCCGGAGGTAGACGGTTTCGGCATTTTGGAGATGCTCCGCTGCTCAAATATAGAAAAAGCAAAATGCATCCCGGTCATAGCCGTTACCGCCCGTCCCGACGATGATAACGAATATCTCTCCAAAGGCTTTGCAGCAAGCATACACAAGCCTTTCACAATGGAACAGCTAATGGAAATTAGCTGTAAGACAATCGGACCAAAGGAATCCAAATGCCTGGAACCTGATTTTTCAGTTATCCTCTCTGGGGAAGATGATGAGCGGGAGATGCTCCGTTTGTTTATCGAGGAAACACGGAAAGACCTGGAGTCCATCCATGCTGCTATAGAGCAAAATGACTTGAAAACCATTCACTCTATCTTGCATAAGAATCTGCCCCTTTGGGAAACTGTCCGCCTGAATTATCCTATAATGAAAATAAAAGAACTGGTAATTGCCGAGACGGAACAGTGGACGGAAAAACAGGTCGAGGAAATACATACGATTATCCGTTCCGTAGAAGCACTTATCAACTTTGCAGAACATAAACTACAGGAAAACAAATGAAGAATATCTTGATTATAGAGGACGATGTCGTTTTCAGCCGCACCATCAGCAACTGGCTGGCCAAGCAAGGCATGAAGACGGAAAGTGTAACAAAGCTTTCCGATGCCAGGAAAGCTATCAAAGAAAAGGAATATGACCTCATACTGGCCGACCTGCGCCTACCCGACGGGAACAGCACCCAACTTTTGGAATGGATGAACGAACACCATTATACCATTCCTTTTCTTATCATGACCAACTACGGACAGGTGGAGAATGCCGTCCAAGCCATGCAACTGGGAGCCATCGACTATCTGTGCAAACCCGTCCATCCGGATAAACTTTTGGAACTGATTGCCAAAGCATTCAACAAACCCTATGAAGAAAATGAGTTTTACCGTGGCGAAAGTCCTCAAACCATTCAGCTTTACAAAAGGCTGAAACTGGTTGCCCTTTCGGACTACTCCGTCCTGATCCGTGGAGCATCCGGCGTAGGCAAGGAACATGTGGCACGTGAAATACACAACCAGAGCCATCGCCGCAGCAAACCGTTCATCCCTGCCGACTGCGGAGCAATCCCCGAGGAGCTTGCCGCCTCCGAATTTTTCGGTCACCGCAAGGGTGCTTACACCGGAGCTGAGAGTGACATGCCCGGCTTGTTTCAGAGGGCCGAAGGAGGCTCACTATTTCTTGATGAAATCGGCAACCTGTCCTACAAGACTCAGACAATGCTACTGAGGACCTTGCAGGAAAAGACTTACAAGCCGCTGGGTTCCATCCACGAACACACCTTCAATATTCGTCTCATCGCCGCCACCAATGAGAACTTGGAGAAGGCTATCAAAGAGGGACGTTTCCGGGAAGACCTTTTCCACCGATTGAACGAATTCACCCTCATCCTTCCCCGGCTGTCGGAATGCAAGGAAGACATTCTGCCCTTGGCAAACTTCTTTCTAAAACATGCCTCAGAAGAACAAAAACGGCCTATCCAAGGTTTCGACCGCCTTGCAGAAACAGCACTTGGGCAATACGCCTGGCCCGGCAATATCCGGGAACTGAAGAATACTGTCAACAGGGCAGTACTGTTGGCTGAATCCCCCTGGATAACTGTAGATAACTTAAACCTGAACCTTAAGATGGAACCGGAAGAAGAGCCGGAGGATATGGCTGAGGAAGAAAGGGAGAAGGCCTTGTTGCTTCAAACGCTGGAACGTGCCGGCAATAACCGTTCCAAGGCGGCAAGGATGCTGAAGCTGAGCCGGACCACATTCTATGAGAAATTAAGAAAGTATCGGATTATCTAATGAAAGATGCTTCTTTCATCGGATATGTTCTTTACTATGGTATGAAAACAACTTCACCTCCAGCGGTGTCGTTTGCAACGGATGGAGCCTGAAGAAAGCATCTTTTTATTGGCTTCTTATTACAAAGTCGTTTCATAATAAAATAAATTAATTGATGCAAATCAATTAATATGCTATAAAACACATTTAGAGCCTTTTTAGAGGATAATCTATCAAATAATACCTTATATTTGTGTTGTACAACATACAAATAGGAGGATAACAAAATGAAAAGCGTAAAAAGATTGTTAAGGAAGATCGGTGAAGCCGACGTACATGTATGGGGATATTCAACGTTGTACGTGCTCCCCAAGGAAAAAGCCTAAGTTTTCAGTTTTCATTAGGTAGTAGTTAATTTTTAAGGTTAAAAGATTATGGCAAAGAAAATGAGTAATTTAATCAGAAAAATCCTCTATGAAGTAGCTCGTAACGAAATGCTCTTATGGGGGTACGGAATTGAAAAATGAGGTTGATTATCAATTGGATTGAAGGGGATACCCAAGTAACGGGTTATCCCCTTTTTTGAGTGAAAAAAGTGCTTCTATCTTTCTTTTTATAGCGCTTTTACTGAAAACAAAATAAAATACGTTTTTTCATTTCGAGAATGCTACTTTACCAAAATGAAAAAGACAAAGCGGGAATCCTCTTCTTTATTCATCTAATTATCAAACGTTTATTATTTTCATCGCGTAAATGGCACGCCTTTTGCCTTATCAAAGGCATGAAACTCTATATTATATCAAACAGGCTATCCGTCAAAGCCACCGGGCAAGACGGGACCTTTACATTCTCGCGGAGCGAAGGCGCCCTGGCTACCGGATTGGACTCGCTTCAAACCGCCTGCGAAAAGCATTGGATAGGATGGTCGGGGATATGTGTTGACAACGAAAGCGACAAGCAGGCAATCGGCACCCAACTGGAGGAAATGAATTTCTATCCGGTATTCTTGACCGATGCGCACATCAAGAACTATTACGAAGGGTATAGCAACAGCACCATTTGGCCCCTGTGCCACTACTTTTTTGCCTATACCTTATATAAGGATTGTTTCTGGCAGGCTTATAAGGAAGTGAACCGGCGCTTCTGTAATGAAATCTGCCGCCTGGTGCGTCCCAGAGACAAAGTCTGGATACAAGACTACCAGCTGATGCTGCTTTCGGCAATGCTCAGAGAAAGATACCCGGACTTGAGCATCGGATATTTCCACCATATCCCCTTCCCCTCTTACGAGCTTTTCCGCATCCTGCCCGAACGGGCGGAAATACTGAAAGGATTGTTGGGGGCAGACTTCATAGGCTTCCACACGCACGACTACATGAGGCATTTCATAAGTACGCTGCAAAGGGTGCTGCACATCCATATCAAACTGGACGAAGTACAGATTGGGAACCGCATCGTCCGAATCGACGCCCTCCCCATGGGAATCAATTACCGGCTCTACCACGCCGCGTCTTCCAAGCCGGAGGTACGCCAAGCTATCAAGCGAACGCAGAAGCTGTTCGGCGACAACAAGCTGATCCTGTCGGTCGACCGCCTGGACTACAGCAAGGGAATCCTGCACCGCCTGTCGGGATTTGCCGCCTTTCTCGAACATCACCCGGAGTACCACGGCAAGGTCACCCTGGCCATGGTCATTGTCCCTTCGCGCGACCAGGTGGGCAGTTATGCCGGACTGAAGACTAAAATCGATGAGGAAATCAGCTCCATCAACGGCACGTACTCTACGATGGACTGGACGCCGGTCTGCTACTTTTATCACAGCTTCTCTTTCAGCGAGCTGGTTGCCATGTATTATATGGCGGACATTGCCTTGGTAACCCCGTTGCGCGACGGAATGCACTTGGTGGCCAAAGAATACGTAGCCAGCAAATGTGGCAATCCAGGCGTGCTGATTCTGAGCGAAATGGCAGGAGCGGCGGTCGAGATGACCGACGCGCTGCTTATCAATCCCAACGACACCGCCCAAATCGAAGGAGCCATCTGCCGGGCACTGGAAATGCCCGTCGAAGAACAGATGAAGCGGCTCCGGAACATGCAGCAGACCGTATCACTCCAGACCGTCGATAAATGGGCAGCGGACTTCATGGACGAATGGAACAATGCCTGCCTTAAAAACGCGCTGCTCCGCAAGAAAAAAATATCCGCAAGCCTCATCGGCACCATCAAACAAGCCTATGACAAGGCATGCCGGAGGCTGATTCTACTGGATTATGACGGAACACTGGCCGCCATCAAACCGCGCCCCGAAGATGCCGGACCCACCAAAGACCTGCTGGCAACCTTGCAAAGATTGACGGACGACCCGTCCAACCGTGTAGTCATCAACAGCGACCGCGACCATCTCACCCTGGAAAAATGGCTGGGAAACCTGCCCGTATCTCTTGCCGCCGAACACGGAGCCTTTTATAAGGAAGACCGCACCTGGCATGAAAACACCCACAAGCCCGAATGGAGCGCCGGACTGCTGTCCATACTGAAAATGTTTGTCGAGAAGACGCCCCATTCCCATCTGGAAATAAAGGATACGGCACTGGCATGGCATTACAGGGAATGCGATGCTGGGCTGGCTGCGTGCGCAGCAACTGGCCGATGCACTGGTGACTGTCTGCATACAGCAAAGGCTGCAAATCATCCAAGGGGACAAAGTCATCGAGATTAAATCTCCCGATTACAGCAAAGGTTCCGAAGTGAAGCACCAGCTCGGCAAGGAACGCTATGACTTTATCCTGGCGATGGGCGACGACAGGACGGACGATGACATGTTCGCGGCATTGCCGGAGGACGCCGTTACCATAAAGATAGGTAATACGTCGGAATCCGCCCGATACAATATGCAGTCGCAAGCGGAAGTCCTGCCTTTCCTGAATATACTGGCCGACGGGAATACGCGCCTGCCCGGGAAGCCGGACAAGAAAGCCGGGCTAGGCTCAGCCGTCAGCTTTATCAAAGAACTTATTAAAACGAAACTACGATGAGTAACCTGAATTATGGTGTCATAGGAAACTGCCGCACCGCGGCGCTTGTCTCCGAACGGGGAAACATAGAATGGCTGTGTTTCCCGGATTTCGATTCCCCCTCCCTGTTTGCAATGCTGCTGGACAGGGACAAGGGCGGATGCTTCGGGTTTGAGGTCTCGGACGAATATCATGTCTCCCAGTCCTACGTCCCTCAGACCAACATATTGTCCACGTCGTTCACCTCCGCGGAAGGGGAATTCGTCGTCCTCGACTTCATGCCCTGCTACCGCTCGTCCGAAAACGGGCATTACCTTCCTGCCGAACTCTACCGCTATATACGGTGGACGAAAGGCAGGCCGCGTTTCAAGGTGAACTATTCTCCGGCCCCCGACTATGCGCAGGGAAAAGTGATTCACAACGTCACCCGTGAATTTATAGAAACATACGCCTCCGGCGACAACAAGGACAGACAGTATCTCTACTCCTCCCTTCCCTTGCAGGAAATAGAGCAGGGGAAGGAAATCGTGCTCGAGAAAGATGAATTCTTCCTCCTGTCGCATAACGAGAAGGTGATTCCGGTGGACATCGAACGGGAAAAGATAGAGTACTGCCGCACACTGGTGTATTGGCTCAACTGGACGAACCGCACCAAGAAGTATTCCCTTTACAACGATGTAATCGAGCGCAGCCTGCTGGTGCTGAAGCTGATGTCATACTACAATGGCGCCGTACTGGCGGCGCTCACCACGAGCCTGCCCGAGTCCGTGGGCGACGTCCGCAACTGGGATTACCGATTCTGCTGGCTCCGCGACGCATCGATGTCCATCGAAACCCTTTTCCGGATAGGCCATGCCGGAGCCGCGCGGCGCTTCATGAAGTTCATCCAATCCACCTTCGTGTCCCGGCGTGAATCTTACCAGATCATGTACGGCATACGCGGCGAAAGGCAGCTGACGGAAATCATTCTGGAGTATCTCTCCGGCTACAAAGGTTCCCGCCCGGTAAGAATCGGCAACGATGCCTATCATCAGAAACAGAACGACTCGTTCGGCTACCTGATGGACCTGATTTACCAGTATTACCTCTTGATGCCGGGCACACTGGATGAGATAGAGGACATGTGGGAAATGGTGAAGAGCATCCTTTCCACCGTAATGGAGAACTGGAAGAAACCGGACAAAGGAATATGGGAAATCAGAGGGGAAGGCCGGCATTTCGTCTCGTCCAAAGTGATGTGCTGGGTGGCATTGGACCGGGGGGCAAAGATTGCCGCCCTGCTTGGCAAGTCCGCTTGCAGCGAACGCTGGCACAAGGAAGCGGAACTGATACGCAAGGACGTCCTGCTTGATGGCTGGAAGGAAGAAATCGGCAGTTTTTCGCAGGCGTATGACAACCTTGCCCTGGATTCCTCCCTGCTGCTCATGGAGCCTTACGGCTTCATCAGTGCCGACGACGTGCGCTACCACAAAACAGTAAAGGCTGTCAGGCAGGCGCTCCTGCACAAGGGGCTGATGTACCGGTATAACAGTGAGGATGATTTCGGGTTACCCACATCGGCATTCACCATTTGTACTTTCTGGCTAATCCGCGCCCTGTTTGTCATCGGCGAAAAAGAGGAAGCCCGTTGCCTGTTCGACGAGATACTGAACTATTCCAACCACTTGGGATTGTTCAGCGAAGACATTGATTTCAATACCAAAGAGCAGTTGGGCAACTTCCCCCAGGCATACTCGCATCTGGCGCTTGTCAATACGGCTGTCCTGTTTGCCGAGGAAGACAAAAGGCTTGCTTTTATACGTCCCTAAATGATATGAAGCCGATAAGAATCATTCCGCTGTTCTGCTGCATCTTAATTATGGTGAGTGCGTGCAGCCATGAGAAGCCCTACCATGTTATGACAGGAATAAACCATACGGTTTACCATATAAAATACCGGCATGACCGGATGCTCGATGAGAAGATCAAGGAAGAGTTCCGCAAATATTACCATTCAATCAACCCTTTTGATTCCACGTCCGTCATCTCCCGGATCAACTGCAACGATACGGTGGAAGCGGACAGCCTGTTTATGCATGTCTTCCACACGGCAATGGAAGTGTCCGCACAAACCGGCGGCGCATTCGACGTGACTTGTGCTCCGCTTATCAACCTGTGGGGATTCGGTTTTCAAAAGTATGACAGCGTGACGCCGCAGAGGATAGACAGCATCCTCCATTTTGTCGGATATCAGAAAGTACGCCTGCACGGAAAGCACGTGGTCAAGGACGATAGTCGCATCTTGCTTAATTTCTCCGCACTTGGCGACGGTGTGATTTGCGACATTATCGCACGGCTGTTCGACCGGGAAGGCATTGCAGACTATCTGATAGAAATCGGAGGTGAAGTCATGGCAAAAGGCAAGAATCCGCAAGGGTAGCACTGGCGCATAGGGATTGTCAAGCCCAAGGACGATGCCGCCGGAACAACTGGCGAGCTGGAACAAATCATACAACTGCCCCAAAGGCTGGGGCTGGCCACTTCCGGCAATTACCGCAATTTCTACGTGAAGGACGGAAAGAAATATGCCCACACCATCAATCCTCTGACAGGTTATCCTGCCGGACAAGACATATTGAGCGCAACCATCATAGCCAAAGACTGCATCCTGGCGGATGCCTACGCCACGGCCTTTATGGTATTGGGGAGCCGGAATGCCCGTTTATTGCAGCAGAGGCATCCGGAAATAGAATATTTCATGATTTTTACGGATAGCTGCGGAAACTATAAAACCGGATATTCGCAGGGAATGAAGAAGTATATGGTGCTGGAATAGGTTTTGGAAAAGGCTTCTTCTGAACGCGGTTTAGGATGCAATTCACGTTAAGTGTTATTTGGCACACGATTTTGTGACAGGTTACAGAAAGCTGTACACTCTCCTTACAAAAGTGTAAGGCGGAATGAACAGTTACAGCTTACAGTCATTTCTTTTTTAGTTTTATGTCATTGTTTCACAGGAAGTTATTTCACAAATAACAAAAAGTATTCGACAAGGTATGGATATTGGATTTAATCCTATGCCAATTGGCAATAGATTAACAAACTAAAATACATACCTTATGCACTACACATTGACCACTCACCGTTTATTCGGTTATTTTGCCCTTTCTCTTCAGACGAATGGAGAGGTATCCGACGAAGAACTCTCTTCCGCCTATGATGAATTTGAGGTGCTTCTTTCCGACTATTCCGCTCGGGAAGATTCTGCTATGAAAAAGCTGCGGGAACTGTACCACACCGAGATTGAACTCATGGCTTTGTTGCAGCTTTTGTTACAACATCCGCATGGTCTGCTCAAAGTATACCTTGATAAAACTTATAACCTCATAAAAGCCGAAATCAAACTTACCCATCTGCTGCTTCAGTATCCGGAATATTCCACCCCAAAACAGGAAACTTGCCTGCCGCCCCTTCACTGGAACGGCTCCCTTATCAACCTGATGGAACTCATCACTTCCCTTGATTATAGCGGAATCATTACGGACACTTCGGGAAACCGCCAGTCTTTCGCCGGACTGGTCTCCGCTTTTGAAACGCTTTTCCATATCCAAATACCCAAACCGTATGATTTGCGCGCCGACCTTGCCAGGCGCAAGAAGAAGCTTGCCGTCCTGCTCCCCACGCTGAAAGAGAACTACGAGAAAAATATCGTGAACTGTGGAATAGGAAATAAATAGAAGGTATACTTGTATGCAAAAAATCCCGATTCAGCAATGAACCGGGAATTTTCATGCGCAACTGGCTAAAGTGCTCCTTATTCTTTCACCTCTTCGCCTTTTTCATTCAAAAGGACGGTCACTTCTGTTGCATCCTTGGTAGTGAGGACCACCTTGTAAACCTTGCCGGTTTCCTTGGTTGCTACATAAGCTTCCTTGATTGAAGCCCCTTCATAACTCTTGGCAAGGGCGTTCATTACTTCCACCGGCAGTTCCTTGGCGTCAATCTTGGTGAATTCATCCTGCGGAACTTGTGCGGTAGTTCCCACCACTGTAGAATCATTAACTTCCTGTGCGAATGCTACAGAACTGCCTAATCCCATTACCAATGCTACTGCTACTAATACCTTTTTCATAATCGTACATTTTAAATATTAATACTTGAATCGTTGTTTGTTATCTCTTACGCTTGAAGTAAGTGCAAAGCAGATGCCAAAACATGTCGGGAATATACTTTGCTGATAACTAAGCAAATACACGATTAACATCCGGAAAGGTATGTGGAATTGTGTGGAAAGTGTGGATGGCCTACGGGGAAGAAATATACAAAAGCAAGCTAGGCGAAAGGCTGGTTTCAAAATGAATGGAATAAGACTAAAAGCGTTCTGATGAACGTTCATTTCGGTTGCCGTTTTTACCTTGTCACAAATTGTCATCTCCTGTCATTTGCAGTCACTTTCCGATTTTTGCTCCGCATTGAAATTATCATTTATTTTGCTGCCGTATAAATCAAACCCCAAAAGATATGGCTAAAATCAGTAAAACCCGCAAGCCGGCTCCGGCGGGTACTTCCGGCAAATGAAGAGGGGGACGGACTCCCAAAGAGGAATCTCAGCTTCATTCTTACTATTACGGATTCCGTCTGGACGAACTCCAGAACATCGAGTTTGAAAGGCTCTTTGAAAATTCCGGAGCCAAAACCAAGTCACAGTTCATCCTTTCCGCCCTCTTCGACAAACCGATGAAGGTGGTGAAAATCGACAAGGCGGCAACGGACTACTATATCAAGCTGACCAACCTGCAAAGCGAGTACCGACGTATAGGTGTGAACTATAACCAGGCGGTCAAGGTCCTGCATACCGGACTCTCCGAAAAGAAAGCCCTTGCCATGCTTTATAAATTGGAGCAACTGACTATTGAACTAATCTCCCTCAATCGGGAGATTATCCGTCTCACCCAAGAATTCGAGCAATGGTTGCAAAAATAACATCAGGAGACTCCGTCTACGGGGCATTATACTATAATCACGAAAAAGTGGACAAGCAGCAAGCCCGGTCACTGGCATGAAACCGGATTATGGAACCGGCAAACGGCAATCCGACCATCCAGCATTGCATGCGTTCTTTCGAACCCTATCTGGCAGCCAATCGCCGGACGGAAAAACCGGTTATCCATATCTCACTGAATCCCCATCCGGACGATGTGCTGACCGACGAACAACTGGCTGCCATCGGACAGGAATACATGGAAAAGATGGGATATGGCAACCAGCCTTACATCATCTACCGGCACGAGGATATCGGCAGGCCCCATATCCATATCGTCTCCTTGCGTATTGATGAGCTGGGGAAGAAAATCAATGATTATAAGGAATGGCAACGCTCTACTGCTGTCTGTCGGGAACTGGAGAGAAAATACCGTCTGTCGTCGGCCGAGAAGATGCCACAACGGGAATCCCTGCCGTTTACTGTTGTTGATTACCATAAAGGAGATATCAAGCACCAGATAGCCAATGTGGTCAAGCCTGTCATGCAAGAATACAAATTTCAATCCATTAAAGAGTTCAGAGCACTGCTCGGTCTTTTTCATGTGACAGTGGAAGAAACCCGTAAAACGATAGACGGGAAAACATATCACGGCTTGGTCTATGCGGCTACCGATGAGAAGGGTGAACGGGTGGGCGTAGCCATCAAATCCAGCAAGATCGGCAAGAGTGTAGGCTATGAAGCCCTGCACAGGAAGTTTTTCAAAAGCAAACAATGGATGGCAAAACATCCTATTCCTCAGGAAACAAAAGAGGCGATTGCCACGGCTCTGAAACAGGATACCCGTCAGGGATTCCTGAAAGAACTTTCCGGAAAAGGCATCGCCGCCATGCTTTATGAGAACGTTGCGGGAGTGATTTACGGAGTTACCTATATAGATCATACCTCCAAAACCGTTTTTAAAGGTTCTGCATTGGGTAAGGAATATTCGGCATCGGTTATCAACCGGCAATATGGTACGGTTCTACCGGGAAAGGAAGAGGAAGAACCTCGCTTGCACCAGAGCGAACCGGAGGGAAAAGAACCGGGACTGGTGGAAGGGCTGCTGGACATCTTCTCACCGGAGTCTTATCCTTATCCGGGAGAAGACCTGCCACAAAGCCCTTACGGGAAAAAGAAGAAGAGAAAGCGCAGGGGACCGCGTCTCGGCTAATAAAATGTATCACTATTAATCCATTAAGATAATATGTCACAGGACGAAACCAGAGGACTCAATAAGAACCTCGACTTTATGAGGGCTGTCAGCATCATCTTTTTAGTGATGAATGTCTATTATTTCTGTTATCCCTATTTCCTTTCCATGAACCTGACCATCGGTGTCGTGGATAAGATACTGCTCAACTTCCAACGGGATACGGGACTGTTTTCCCACTCGCTGGTCAGCAAATCCTTCAGCCTGCTCTTCCTCTTTTTCTCCTGTATGGGAGCCAAAGGACGGAAGGACGTGGAGATGTCATGAAGGCATATCGGCTGTTATCTTACAGCCGGGTTGTTGCTCTTCTTCGGTAGTGAGTTCTTGTTGACAACCCGTTGCTCCGTTACGCTTCTTACCTTATTATATGTAGCTACCGTAGCCGCCGGATATATCTGCCTGCTTACCGCCGGAGTCTGGATCAGCCGCCTGCTCAAAAACCAGTTTATGGATGATATCTTTAACGATGAGAACGAGAGCTTCATGCAGGAAACCCGCTTACTTGCCAATGAATACTCGGTGAATCTGCCTACCCGTTTCCGTTATCAACGAAAAACTTACTCCGGTTGGATCAATGTAATCAACCCTTTCCGGGCAAGCCTTGTTTTAGGTACTCCGGGATCAGGAAAGAGTTATGCCATTATCAATAATTATATCCGCCAGCAAATAGAGAAAGGCTTTGCCGCTTATATCTATGACTTCAAGTATCCGGATTTAAGTATAATCGCTTATAACCAGCTGCTTAAAAACAAGGATAAATATAGCAGACCCGTCGGTTTCTATGTGATCAATTTTGATGACCCCAGATACAGCCACCGGTGTAATCCCCTTAATCCTTCGTTCCTGTCCGACATTGCGGATGCCTACGAGTCCGCATATGTCATCATGTTAAACCTGAACAAAAGCTGGATTCAGAAACAGGGAGACTTCTTTGTAGAGAGTCCTATTGTATTGCTGGCAGCCATCATATGGTATCTCAAAATTTACGAGAACGGGAAATATTGTACATTCCCCCATGCCATTGAACTGTTGAATAAACCATACTCCGACGTGTTCACCATACTGACCTCCTACAGGGAACTGGAGAACTATCTTTCCCCCTTCATGGATGCCTGGAAAGGCGGTGCGATGGAGCAGCTCCAAGGCCAGATAGCTTCCGCCAAGATTCCGCTTTCACGTATGATCAGCCCGGCTTTGTACTGGATCATGACCGGGGATGATTTTACGCTGGATATTAATAACCCCGACGCTCCCAAGGTGTTGTGTGTGGGCAATAACCCGGACAGACAAAACATATACTCATGTGCATTGGGGCTTTACAATGCCCGTATTGTCAAACTCGTAAACCGGAAAGGAAAGCTGAAAAGCTCCATTCTCGTGGATGAAGTACCAACGATTTATTTTCGGGGACTCGACACATTGATTGCCACGGCCCGAAGCAATAAGGTTGCGGTTTGTCTGGGCGCGCAGGATTTTAGTCAGTTGATACGGGATTACGGTGACAAGGAGGCGCGCGTGATCCAGAACACAATCGGCAATATTTTTGCCGGACAAGTGGTGGGTGAAACAGCCAAGAATCTCTCGGAAAGGTTCGGAAAAGTACTTCAGCAACGTAAATCCATCAATATGACACGGGAGGATACTTCCACCAACATCAGCACCCAGCTCGATTCGCTTATCCCTGCTTCCAAGATTTCAAACCTCTCGCAGGGAGAGTTCGTCGGTGCGGTCTGTGATAACTTCGGAGAGAAAATCAATCAAAAAATATTCCATGCCGAGATTGTCGTGGATAATGAACGGGTAGCCGCTGAAACAAAAGCCTACAAGCCCATCCCCGTCATCACAGACTTTACCGGTCCGGACGGCAAGGACCACATGAAAGAGGAAATCGAAAGGAGCTACTACCAAATCAAGGAAGATGTAACACAGATCATCGAAAAAGAACTGCTCCGCATTGAGAATGATCCCAATTTGAAACACCTGCTGGAAACGGCAGACGATGAATAACCCCTATTTAATTTATTAACCATTTAAATGTTGTAAACATGGAAAAAGTAAAGAAAAGTTCTCCGGCTGCTCTGCCGGGAAAACCCTGTTTCCCCTGGGTGGGAGGCAAAAGAAGATTACTCCCCGTACTTATCGAATCTCTTCCGAAAGACTTCGGACAGATGGACACGTATGTCGAACCGTTTGTCGGCGGCGGTGCCCTGTTCTTCTGAATAAGACAGGCCTATCCGGAAATCCGCTGCGTCATCAACGACTCCAACGAGAGTCTGGTCAATGTCTACCGTATGATCAAGGAGTCCCCGGAAGAATTAATCGCAGTGCTCGCCCGGATACAAGACGAATATGTGGCCCTTGGCGAGCATGCCAAAAGAAAAGCCTACTTCATGGAGAAACGCACCTATTACAATGAAGGGAATCCGGATAACATCACCCGTGCCGCCCTTTTTATCTTCTTTATGCGCACTTGCTATAACGGCATCTATTCGGTAAACCGTAATGGAAAGCTGTCCGTCACGTTCGGTTTCGGCGGCCGGGTGAAACTGCTGGAAGAGGAACTGATCCGCTTTAACCACAAGCTGCTGCAGGACGTCGTTATCCTGGACGGCGACTACCGGCAGACCGGAGAGTACATCGGAACCAAATCCTTCTTTTATTTTGATCCGCCTTACAAGCCGGTCAATGAGAGCAATGCCTGTACCTCGTATATGCCGCAGGATTTCGGGGATGAAGAACAGGTCGCCTTGGCAGATTTTTGTAAGGAAATAGGCGAAGCGGGTGGCAAATGAATGCTTTCCAACTCCGATCCCCGGCAGAAGAATCCGGCGAATACCTTCTTCGACGACCTTTATGCCGGTTTCCATATCCAGCGGATCAGCATTTTCCGCTCCATCTGTTCCATAGCCGAGAAGAGGGAAGCGGTGAACGAACTGTTGATTAGAAATTACTAAGAATAGCTGTCCGGAAGTTAACCGGAGGATGAAATAAGAGGAGAATCAAATCTGTTTAACCGGATTTGACTCTCTCTTTTTATGCCTTAAGCAGTGGCGGTCCTGTTACAATTTTCACCCGTGCTGTTTCGCTTTCGGTTTTTCTTTGGCGGAAGTGCTCCCGGCAGGGTGTTGCCGGTTCCCTGGGACCATTTTCTTTCCCAACAGGTAGTCGTTCAGGTCGTTATATTCCGCGTAACAGGCCGACTTGTCCCTGACCGGACATCCGGCTTCCGCCATTCGGCAGAATGCCTCCCTCCCGGCATGGTCGTTATCCAGCAGGCAGAAGGCACTTTTATACTCCTTTAATAATGGGATAGCCTTACTGACATTGCTTACTGAATTCAATACGATATAATCGGCGGGCTGCCCGCTGTCGGGGCGCATTGATTTGAGTGTGAGGTATGACAGGTAGTCCATGAAACCTTCGACTACGATGCAACGGTCGCCGCCGTTTTTAATATGTGTAATCTCCTTGGGAGAGATGCTGCCTTTCAGGTATTTGTTGCGGATCTCATACCCGCCGCTGCGGTTGGCAAAGGCCACGGCAAAATACCATTTTCCCTTGTTCTGGAAATGAACTTCCTTGCATGTTTTCTTTGCGATTTCGGGCGGGATGCCTCTCTCCTTAAGATAATCCAGCAAGACCGGATTCAAAAGTGGATCAATGCGTACCTGCTGGTAGCCGGTGTCCTGTGGCCCTGCCCGACGGGGAGAGGCGGCAGTGTTGGTTATAGCCGGAAAATGTCCCTCAATCGCTTTCAAGGCGTAGGAAATATCCCTCGTCTTTTGCAGCTCCATCGCCAGAGTGATGATATCCCCTCCCTGTCCGAGGCCAAAATCGTATCATAGGTTATGCGACTCGCTCACCTTGAATGAGGGTGTTTTCTCCTCACGGAAAGGAGAACAATACCAGATACTGTCCCCGTGTTTTCTGACCGGGGAAAATCCCATGCGCCGGAGATAATCCTCCAACGGAATGCTTTTAGCTTCTTCAATATTCATTGTATAACGGATTGGATTAATGACTCTTTATAGAACGGAATTCTCTCAGTATCATCCATTGCAGGGGATTCTGCGGCTTCCCGTTTTTTTTCAGTTCAAAATGCAGGTGGTTGCCGGTTGCTGTGCCGGTATGCCCGACATTGCCGATATGCCAGCCCATGCGGACATCGTTCCCTTTTTTCACGTACAATTTACTCAAGTGCGCATACAGCGTGGAAAAGCCACCCGCATGCCGGATTTCGACGTACCAGCCGTAACTGCTACTGTACCGGGCTTCAACGACCTTCCCACTTCCCGAGGCATGGACCGGCGTGCCATAAGGTGCGGCAATATCCACTCCGGCATGGAGAATCCTTCTCTTTTTCACCGGATGCATCCTCATTCCGAAACCGGAAGAAACGGCAAACCTCCTACGGCCCTCGTTCAAGGGGAATATAATAGGATAATCAGCCAGCACGGTTATCGGCAACCGGCTGTTTCATACGAAAGACTTTCACTGCCGGGCGGAATGGATACGATAAACGATTGAACCGAGTCCGCTTTTAAACCCCTTCGACGGGGACTGTGCAAAAGCCGGACATGACAATAAGTGACAGAACATGACAATCAATGACAACTTCCTCATAATCAATTTATTTAAAGGCAAAGATAGTACTTTTACCCTTGCAAATGATTCATTAATCTTTAAAATTAACGTATATGAACGATGTAAACTTAGCTCCTGAAAACAATGGGGCAGCCCCGGAACACGGGTACCTGATGGCGTATGACAAGAAAGAGCAGAAAGCCAAAGGGGTAAAAGGAATCACCGCGAATGGCGAGCTGGAAACGCTTGATGCCAATGAAGCGAACAAAAGCCAGTTCATCAAGGTGGACCAGAGAGGGAACTTCTTCACCAACTTCGGAAAGAACTTTCTCTACCAGTACAACAATCCGGGACGTTACTCCCTGTACAACATCCCGAAGGAAACACCTGTAGAGCAGGCCAAAGGAAAAATAGAGGCGGCTCAGGAACCACAAAACGAGGCGGTCCGTAGAGAACTGGCTTCCACCCGGGTGTATAACAACCACCGTTTCAATGAACGGGAAGTGAATTGGGAACAGGCAGCCCGCTACGGCATCACCCCGGATGGCCTGAAGAACGCAAAGGACAGCCTCGAAAGGATGCTGCAAGGAAAAACCTCCGCCGTGGCTTTCCGTGTGGCAAAAGACTCCGAACTGGGACGTGAGAACGGCGATGCCAAACTCTCCCTGTTCCGTGATGAAAACGGTGCTGTCAAATTTGACATCCACTATATCCGCCAGACCCCAAAAGTAGGTGAAGATTACAGGGGACATACGCTGACGGAGAACGATCTCAAGACATTGAACCAGACCGGCAACCTGGGCAGAACGGTCGACATGGTCATTGATTACCGTACCAAGGAAACCAAACCCTGCTACCTCTCCAAAGACCCGGTGACGAATGAATTGTTCCACATGCCCGTGGAGCAGGCGCGCGTTCCTCGCAAGGTGAAAGATTATACGCTTTCCCCAAAGGAATACGAGGCTGCCGTGCGTGGCGAGGAAGTGCCGATCCGTTTCAAATCCAATAACGGGAAATATTATACCACCTCCATCCAGATGAGTGCCGCCGAGCGGGGTGTTGAATTCCTCTGGGAAAGAAGCACCAAGAAACTGGAAGAGGGGCAGAAACAGGAACAGCAGCAGGCCGCTAACGGAGAGCAGCAGGTTAACGGGGCGGTACAAACAGCCGGGAAGCCTCTGAAAAAAGAAGAAGCCTCCCGACAAGCGGAAAAGAAAACACGCACCCGCAAGCCGTCCATAACCCCTAAAATGTAATAATATGGCAACCTATCTTTCTGATGACCCCAAGCTGCTGGACGAGCTTTTCAAGAAAGACGGTGAAGGCTACCTCCTTGTCGGTTATGAAACCGGCAAGGAGAGACCTCATACGGAATCCTCCTATATGCTCTATCCTGCCGATCCAGACCGGCAAGACCCGGTCTATACGTTTATGGCTTTGTTCAGCCAGCAAACAATAAAAGCCAAACATGCCGCTTTCGTACCGGATACCCGTCTGGAAATCTATTCATTCCCCAAAATGACGGATGTGCCTGTCCTCACAGGGTATATTGCCAAGAAAGAATATATCAACCGGATCTTTCTGCCCTATATCCGGAAGAAGGGACTGGTCCCCCTTATAAGCACCAATCTGAGGAATATATTGTTTGCACAGTCACGCAGCGACATCCTCATGGTATCCGGCGAGCTGCCCAAGTTGACAGCAGAGCAATTGGACGGACTGCTCCAGTTTCACCGGAAACAGGATGAGCTGGCTGTCAGATATGACTATAATCCGATTCATAAATTACCCTTGCATGCTGTGGAGACTTCCAAAGGAATCCTGTTCTTCAGTGATACCAAAACAGGACGGGACGGATTAAAAAGTTTTTATCAGCAACTATCCGGCAACTATTTCTGGGTCCATGGCGACCCCGGCCCCGTCAGGCAATACCAGGTCAACGGACTGTCCGATGATATCTGTCCTTTGGTGGATGCCTGTTACCGGAAGAATCCTCAAAACGGGAAAGGGGAATATGGCTTTGATGAAACCGTCTTCTCAAAAGATACTTTCCGTGACCGGAACCGGTGGAGGCAGACGTTTGAAACGAATATGGAGCCGACCGCTTCTGAATTCCTTCGCCTGACTGAATTTGCAGGATGCCCTGCAAGCCGTAACAATGCGGATATCAGCAAACTGCTGTATCTGATAGAAAACGGATTCAAGCGTGACCTTGTGGCTGATCCGGCTTTCGGATACCGGAATGTATTTCAAGAATATGTCACCCGGATAGGCAACTGCATCAACGGACAATCCTCCGGTCTGAATTTAGCCAATGTGCTGGATGAAATGCGCCAAAAAGCGGAGAATATCCTCCAAACGGAATTTGATGTAAGGGGACACCGTACATTGGAGAGGACACTGAATGACAAGAGCGTTCCGTTTCTCATTGGGGGAGCCGATGCCAGCCAGGCCATGAGACAAGCCCTTCTGGAAGGCAAATGGATCTACTCTTCCAAAATATCCGAATCAATGCCCGGTTTGCACTTTCTCCATGCCGAGAAAAAATGTGACCGGGTAGTGGCATATTCCAAGCCACCGGCAGGCAAGGCAGTGTATCAGGAGAAAAACGGCAGAATCACCCCATATACCGCCGCTTTGAAAAAAGAAGCAAAAACGAAAAAGAACAATTCCCCTAAATTATAAATAATGAAGCAACCCGAACAATCCTATACAGCCATAGAAACCGCTGACGGCTTTTTATTCTTTACCCATACGGCGGAAGGACAGGCAAGCATGCAGAAATACCTGCAGCTTGTAGCGGACCATTACTTCGATCCTCATTTCAACCTTGACCCGGTTCGTGTTTACAAAGCGGAAGGCATCCTCAGACAGGGACCGTCAGTCAATCCGGGTGAGAACCTGTTCACTGAATATTCTTACCTGAAGATGAACAGACCCCCGGAGATGAAACTGGCATATCAGAATGAGATGAAGCCTACTTCTGAAGATTTCCGCAGTTTCTGCCACAATGCACATTGTGAGACCAGCCACCGCAACTGCAATATCATTGATGCGTTGGATGCGATAGCAGACAAGGAACGCGCAGTTTTCGAACTCTCCCGGCGAACCTCGACACCGGAAATCCGGAAACAGATAGAGGAAAGTAACCGAGACAAGGACGAGCTGGATAAACTCCTCAAACGGTTTTACGACGTGCGTGGACACCACACGGTCGAGAATATTCTCAGTGACCCGATGGACAGTGTCATGGTGGACGGTGTCCGCCTCTTTACCCCTCACCGACAGGTACTGGAAGCGGGACACGCACTCTTTCTACCCGCAGAGGCAAAGAACAATCCGTCCCATTCCTATGCATGGGTGAACGGGGATTTCACCCGGATCGTGTTCTCTAAAGAACCGCCTGAAAACAAGCAGGTATTCAAAGTGAAAGCGGTTATCGAAAAAGCTTTGAATAAGAAGAGAGACGTGAAAAAGAAAAAAAACACCCATCCTAAATTTTAGAAACATGGACAAGAGAGACCAAATGGAAAATCCATTTTTTGATCCCGAAAAACCGGGAAGCATATTCATTGCGATAGACCGGTATCACCATTATATACCGTTACCGGGCAACTCGCTCAGATTCGTCGAAGGAAACCAAAGGGAGATAACGGATGCCGCCTTTCATAAATTTTTGTCGGACAACATCAACGGAGTCAAAAGCTGTACGTATGTGCCGGATGTGGAGATGGTACGGTATGACCTGAATTGGATGAGGGATGTACCGACACCGGATACGCATATACCTTTTGACAGGTATATCAGGCAGGAGCTGTTGCCATACTTGCAGCGGAGCTTCCTATCCCCTTCCCGTCAGATCTCACTGCCGGATGCCGTCTACTGCTCCAGATATAAGGGAGATACCGATTGCAGCATCCTGAAAAAGTATTTCGTGCAAGAAGCCGATTATATAAGTTTCCGCAGAAGCCAGGACGAAAGGCAGAAAATCTACCGGGGAGAGGCAAACTACCAGACACCGCTGAAAGTGGTGGAGAATGACTTCGGGTATCTGATATTCTCCGGCAATGAAATTGGGAAAGAAGGATTCAGGGAATGTATGCAGCATATCACCGACCATTACTTTGATCCCCATTACGACATCGGCCATCTGGGAGTCTATGAATATCTGTATGTAACGGAAGAACTGGCAGCCCATATTGACGCATCCTACCGGATTGACCGTGCCCGGCAGCTGAACAACTCCTTTGAATTCCAGCGTGAGAACCACGTGCCCCAATCCAAATTGCCGGACAAGTTTATTAATGGGCTGACTCCTCTATTCTACAGCCCGATGGAAACGACGGCTGACGGATTTATGGAACTGCTTGACAAATTCCATTTCGATCCGGATGTACGCGCGCAAATCAGCCCTTCCAACCGGGACATTTACCGGCTGCTGACCGTGATGAAGAACGGCTATATGAATATTCATGAGCAGCCGTTCACCTACTTTAAGGAGTTACTGCCTGTTGCCCGGAAACTCGAAAGGATAACACAGGTAAGATCAGCGGCTGATTTCGATATGAAGGAATTCAAACAAGCCTCCATGGAAATCCGGCAGGCAGCCGACGGTATCCTGAAAAGGGATTTCGATGTGAGGGGACACCGTTCCCTCAAGAACATGCTGGATGATCCGATGGTGGAATTTACTGTGGGGAACCGGAGACTGAATGACGTGCAGAAATCAGTACTGTCTTCCGGCTATGCGCTTTATATCCCGGAGAACAACCGGGAAGCGGTCAGACACCTGCAATACTGCATGGCGGACTTCGGTCAGAACCGGATGAAGAACTCATCCGATCCTTTTCCCGTCAAGACCTATACCTTGAAAGAGGGACTTCTCCATCCGCTACCCACGGATATAAATAAAAAGCCGAGGGTCGTCAAAAAGCCGGAGAACCAAAAACGAAAGACGAACCGTTTAAAATAATGACAGAAACATGATACCCAAAAGTCAGATTTATATCGGGGCATGGATTGTAGAGAACGATTCGGAAGAACAGGCTCCCATTCCCTATAAAGGGAAAGTCATCGCCATCAAGGAAACCGGAAAAGGAGAAATGGACTACTTTGTCCGCATCCGGCTGGATGACGAATCCATGAAACTAAAAAGAATCTCCCTTTGCTGCCCGGACCAGATTATGGTCTGTTTCCCATGAGCCATAGACTTGGAGAAGAAGCAGAAGGTGGAGCATAAGATAAAAAAGGAAAAAGCTCCCGGCCCGTCGAAAGGGCGTAAACTCTCTTAATTATTCACTTTATAAATTAGAAAATATGAATACAAACGATACCATTCTTTTTAATGTAAACGACGGGCTGGGCAAAGTAGTTGATTACAGCCATATATCCGGAGAGAACCAGGATATGCTGTGCGGCAATTACCTGAGGGAGCAGGCGGAACTCGCATTGGGCGGGACCTATATTCCGGAAGAAACCATCTATTGTCTCCAAATGGACAAAGACATCGATATGGATACTCCTTCCGTCATACATGAAGTCATGTATAACGGGGAATTGGAGGAACTCCCTTCCATTTCGCTCAGGAGTCTTGTTTTCGCCCATGAAATCTCTGCAAGGGGATTACCCGGACACATGTTTGATACGGTCGCTCTGCTGGAAAGGATAAATGACAGTGCCGACACAGCAAAAGTACTGGAGGCATACATACAATATCATTCGGAAAAGATGGACAATACCCGGGAGAGAATCGTTACCGCCATACAAAGCGGGAACGGTGTGCTTTTATTCGATGATACCGGAAGGGGAATCCAATGCATGGAACGGTATCTGCAATATCTGGCAGACAATTATTTCTCATCAGCATTGAGAGGTGTAGACTCCTTTGAGATCTATTATTTCAGCACCGCCAACAATATCATAGTGGAAGATTCCAGACAATGCGCCGCCATGTTCACACCGGAGATGCCACACTGTTTCATCCCCTCGGAAGCTGTCTATTATCCAAAGGATCTCATGAAAGACCATTCTCCATCCGTCCGGTGTTCCATGAAACCCGACGAAAGCGATTATGATAATTTCTTAAGCAGGTTCAACCTGAAAAGAAGCGAACTCATGACGGATATTGCCCGTCTTGATGAAATCTACAAGAATGGCATTGACATCTCCAAACCCGGCTACGGGTTTATCCATGAAAACAGCTTTGAGAAAATACTGGAGAGACTGACGTACTCCTACCTGAAAAATCCGGAGCATTCACCTCTTTCCGAAGCCCTCCAAAAAACGGCAAAGGATGTGGCCGGAAGAATCTTACAAACAGAATACAATGTCCGGGGATACGAGCCTTCCAAACTGGAAAAGAAGGAGGCGAAAAAAGAAGCAAGAAAGAAATCCGGATCAATCAAATTATAATCATTAATAAAGAAAAAACATGAAACAGAAAAATCCCGAACTCATCCTTCATTTTTTTGTCGCTCAGGACTCCAAAGGAAAACCCCGGCAACTGGAAATACACCTGATACCAGAGAAAAAAGTATCGATGGCAAATCAAAGATTTACCGAATATTTACGGCGGCAAAGGGAAATGTACAAACTATCCCTCGTTCAAAGCTACCTGCCTGATCTTGATTTGTGTCGTTACCAGTTTCCCTCAGGAGTAATCTGCCCGGATGTCCGTCCCTTTGACAAGGATAACAGCCTGGTACCTAAATTTATCAGTGAGAACGGAGGAAGCATGCAGAACAATGTCCCACTCAGAGGATTGGAATACCTTTATTCACGCGATGAAGAAAAAAGCCTGCCCATGCTGGTATCCAGCGGGCTTGCGGACCACCTGCTTGTACAGCCGGAGGCCAAACGTTTCGCATTGGCACAGAATACCCTCCATGATGATCCGTCGGAAACCCTGACCGCTGTACAAACCGCAAAAGGGGTGCTCCTGTTTGAATATTCCGGTTACGGAAAGATGTGCTGCCATTCCTATATGCAACACTTGGCCGACCATTTTTTTATTGCGGACGAAGACAAACCGGAGTTTGTCAACCTGTACAAACTGACTAATCCGAATGTAGAGGCTATAAAGGCGTTTCAGACATCCACCAATCCCTTCTCATTATATACAAATGATTTTATACCGGATAAAGCGCAATATCTGGATGCGGCTATCCTGAGAAATGCACGACTGGACAGGAGCCATCGCATAGAACCGACGTTTGACGCCTATGACAAATTCGCGTCTTCCTATGGAATAGTCACAAGTATCGCAAATGCCCAGATACTCCGGTTGCTGTCTTTACAAGAAACAGCCGGAATTTATGGAATAGATTATATAACCAGACAAATTCCGTTCATGCATAAGAACTCTTTTAACTCACAGTTTAATGCGTTACAGAATATTCCGGCAGAAAACAAGGGTGAACAGGAGAAGGTCAAAGCATTGATCCGTGATCAGGCAGCCTATATTTTAAAACGTGATTATGGAATTTCCCCGGATAACCGGCAGAATAAAGAGATAGACCCCATTATCTCCATACAGACTCCCAAAGGTGCCGTCTACCTGCCTGCCACGGATGAAGGAGCTGTCTACAAACAATGCTATTTGCAATATCTGGCTGACCGGTTCTTCACTCCGGAAGTACAAGCTCTGGAGCGGGTCAGGGAATTCTACATCTCCAATCCGAACCATAGCACGGAACATTATATGCAGAAGCATCTGGGCTTTTTTCAATCCAATCCTTTCTACGGGGAATTGGCGAAAATGCCATTGTATCCCATAGAGCGATCCGAACTGCTGAAAAAAGGCGGCTATCCCATAGAACCGACTTATCATGCCTTCAAACAGTTCACGGAAGATTACCATTTATCAATAACGCCGAAGAATGCGGAGATATTCAATCTGCTCTTCATACGGGAATACGGTCTGCCGGCAGATTTCAATTCCAATGAGAGTTATAGAGAATTCGCCTACAAAGGTGATTTCAAACCGCTGAATCAGGAAATGTCCGAACTGCAATCTAAAAAAGGATATAGTGAAAAAGCATTCTACAATATCCAAAACAGACAGCAACAACTTGCTGACAAGATACTTGGTCTGGCATATAAACTGACTTGCCCTCCTCTGCAACTGACCGGACCGGCGGCTTCTGAAAAGAAAAAGGCGGCTCCCCGCCGTAACAAGTCACATAATCCCCGTATTTAAAACTGATTGTCATGCCTACATGGATGGAAAAAATAAAAGACAGATTGACAGCAAAAGAAGATTTGAAAAGCCTGTTTATAGAGTTGCAGCCGGATAACCGGGTATCGACTGTCATGGTCGTATCCTATCTACCGACGGATAAGGACTCTTTTCAGGTATTTATGGATCTGACTGCCCGGATAGCCATGGATCAGAAAACCATGCCGGATAACCTCTTGCTGCATTTTGAGGGAATACCTGCCAAGGACATTCCTTTCACCAGCAAACTGCCGGTAAAAGACAGTGAAAAAGCCCTCCGTTTCATCGTTTCTCACGGAGGTATCACAGAAAACAATTCTGTTCCTCTGCGGAAAGCGGCCTACCTGAGAGCATGCCAAAAGGAACTGACGGCAGAGAATTTCCAGGCACTGGACCACTCACCGGGCTATAAGCGTTTTGTTGCTTATGAGGATGCAATAGAAAAGGTCGTGGCAGGGAAACAGGCCAAACAATTCTACACCATCGTTGAGACGGAACAAGGCATTCGGGTATTCAATGACGGATTATCCGGAACGAGGAAGTTCCGGGATTACCTGCAATCAACGGCGGATAATTTCTACTCAGGCTCTCTACAGGATGTGGAGTCATTGAATATCTACCGGATAGAAACTGTTTCGCGCCGGATGCTGGAACTCTCCAACGGGAATCAAACCTCCATGCCGCAAGCGGCAATGGAAATTCTGGCGAATTACAAGCCTTCCGTCACTTTCGACATGCATCCTACAGGGGAAAACCTCGACCGGTTTATTACGGCTAACGCACTGGAACTCTCCGCCCGAAACAGGAACATCATGACTCTTCAGGATATAGCAGACAGAGGATACGCCCATCTATCGGCGGATGAATCGTTTGCCTATAAAAAGGATTTCTTACCTGTGGAGAAAGGTATCCGTGAGATTACCCGGCAAAAGGAATTGCACCGGGATTATCCTTTTCAGCAGAAGATGGATGAACTCCAAACAGCTGCCAGGTCATTGGCCGGAATGCTGTTAAACAGGGATGGAATCCGGAAGGATTATCAACGGACAAGTCCGTCTGTTAGAGTCTCTAAGGATATTATACAGGTCCAAGCAACCGTGAAACAACAGGACAAACCCGAGTCTCCCCGCAACAATGAAAAGAAAAAAGTCCGAACAAAAACCGCTTCTCCCAAAAAGCAGGCGAAGCCAAAATTATAATGCTTATGGAATTGATAAATAATACATTTATTCCCGAAAATGAAATACCGCGCAGCCGTAGGGATGTCGGAAGAAAAGCATTCCTGCAGACTTTCAGGAACCTGTTCACAAACCGGAATCCTCTCAGGAGATTCATGAACACCTATCGTTTCAATACGATCCGCTGGAGCGCATCCAACCTTCACGAACCTTCATGGGGGAAACGGATCGGCTTGTTCCTCCAGACGAGGAATCCGGTTGCATTACTTCGGGATGAGTACCTGAACAACCGCAGTAGCCTGTTGAATAAATGGGAAACATCCAACCTGAACCGCATCCAGACGGAGCTGGTTCGGATTGGCAGGATTCCTCTTCAGGATAGGGACAGGAATACTTTCAAGAGCCTTGGCAGTATTGCAAAGAAGATAAAGCAACTGCAGGGATACGAAGGATGCCCCGATATGAGCCACGAAAAACAGCTTCTGGCGACATACAGATATATCCTCTCTTCTCCCTTTGACCGGAAATTCGGAGGATTGCCGCCCGATGAGATTTGTGGGATGCTCCATCAGAACGGCCTGTCCGAATCAAACCTTCCTTACCAAAATTATGAAGGGATACTGCAAGGCCGTGAAACTGTTCTGTATGAACTGGCAACCCGGAAGAGCGGAGAGAAATACCTCCAACCGGCAGATCAGGTGAAACTGGATGCCGGAATGACCGGATTCTCAATGGATTTAATCAGCCGTTTCCCGACAAGGGAAACCTCTGTTCCGAATCTGACGGAAGGCATACAGGTGTCGGAGAAAAAAGAGAAACTCTCCGTACCCAAAGAACCGAAGAATAAGGTGCGGAAAGATAAGGCAAAGGCCAAGAGTGTAAAAATTAAATAGTCATTCAACATTAAAAAACAAGTAAGATGAGAACGATTTGTATCTGTGAAAAGCCATCCGTGGCACGCAGTATCGCCCAGGTTCTGGGCGCAACAGAGAAACAGGAAGAGTATTTGAGTGGAAACGGTTATGCCGTTACATGAACTTACGGCCACCTGCTGGCATTGGCCCTGCCTCAAGACTACGGTATCGTCCGTGCAGAAAAGGAGATGTTGCCGATTATTCCCGACCCGTTCAAACTGGTTGTCCGTCAGGTAAAGACGGAAGATGGTTATAAGGCTGATCCGTCGGCATTGAAACAATTGGACGTGATCCGTAAACTGTTGAATCAGACCGATAGTGTGATCATTTGTACGGATGCGGCTCGCGAAGGGGAACTTATAGCCAGGTACGTCCTTGACTATCTGGGGTACACCAAAGAAACCAAACGCCTGTGGATATCCTCGCTCACGGAAAAATCAATACGGGAAGGGTTCAACAACCTAAAATCAAGCAGGGAGTTTGACAGCCTGTACCGTGCTGCCAAAGCCCGGAGAGAAGCAGATTGGGTAGTCGGTATGAATGCCAGTTTGTCTTTGAGCATGGCTGCCGGAAAGAGCAATTATTCTTTGGGCAGGGTACAGACACCGACGCTTGCCATGATTTGCCGCCGCTATCTGGATAACAGGGATTTTGTAGCCAAACCCTATTACCTGTTACAACTACGGACAACGAAGGCAGAAGAAGAACTCATTATGACCTGCGCCGAAAAGTATGATACACCGCAAAGCCTCGACATAGCCCGTAAAAAAGTCTATGAAGAGAAAACTGCCAAAGTAGTGCAAGTAGAAAAAAAGAAGTTTCAGAAGAAGCTCCGTTACTATATGACCTGACCGCCCTGCAGCGAAGTGCCAACACCAAACTCGGACTGACTGCGGAACAAACGCTGAACATTGCCCAAAAGTTGTATGAATCGGGTTACATCTCGTATCCACGTACCGGATGTAACTATATTACAGAGGACATCTTCGAGCAGATCCCTTCTCTCATCGCCTTGCTGAAGCAGCATCCCCGTTTTGCACGGCATGCGGAGAATCTCTGTAACCGGACTTTGAACCGGCATTGCGTGGACGATAGCAAGATGACAGACCATCACGGATTAATCATTACGGAGAACTTTCCTCAGAACCTCTCCCTCGACGAGCAGAATATCTATTCCATGATTGCAGGGCGTATGCTGGAGGCTTTCTCCGGCAAATGCCTGAAAGAAACGGCATCTGTACAGGCAGACTGCAACGGAGTCTCTTTCGGAATTAAAGGGTGCCAAATCAAGGTTCCGGGATGGAGAGACATCTATAATGAACCGGGTGAGAAAGAAGAAGGAAGCCTCCTGCCCGAATTTAAAGAAGGTGAAACTTTGCCGGTTCTCGGCATCGATACGTTAGCCAGGAAAACCAAGCCGCAACCTGTATTCACCGAGGCAAGCCTGCTTGCGGCAATGGAAGGCTGCAGTCGGAATTTGAGCGATGAAAAAGAAAAAGAGGCGATGAAAGATTCCGGGCTGGGTACACCGGCTACACGGGCAGGCATTATTGAACTGCTTATCACCAGACACTATGTGGAAAGAAACGGACGGTCCCTGATACCTACTGCCAAAGGGCTGGAAGTATATGGTATCGTAAAAGAGAAGATGATCGCCAATGTGGGCATGACCGGAAGGTGGGAATGTGAATTGCATGAGATAGAAACCGGAGAAGTTTCCACAGAAACATTCACGGAGAATATTAACTCCTACGCCCGGCAAATCACGTCCGAACTGCTTGCCTTGAAGCTCGACCGTCCGGACTTGCCGCATTGCAGATGCCCCAAATGCGGAGCGGAAACGATTACCATATTCAACAAAGTAGCTAAATGCAGCGATCCCGATTGCGCTTTTCTTCTGTTCCGAACCTTCAATGGCAGAGAACTAACCGATAACCAGATGCTCCTGCTACTGCAAGGAAAGCGTACCGGTTTTCTCAAGTTCACCAGCAAAAAAGGAAAAAAGTATGAAGCCTCGCTGGAACTGGACGACAATTACAAGATTGACATTACATTCAAGGATAATAAACCCAAGAAATAATTTATCGGCTTATGAAAAAAGAAATGGACGGGCTGCCGGATGAACTGAATCCGGACTTAATGCTTAATATGACAGCCTCCGAATTACTGATCAAGGCAGTCAAAGGAGAGATTGATATCCAAAAGCTGGTCAGAAAGGAACTCGCAGCCAGAGGAATCGACGACCAACGCAGTTGGATCGGATTCGACAAGGCTAAACAATATTGGGAGAAATATAACAAGCCTGCCAAAACCAAGCCCGTCAGAATAAAAAGATAGGCACCGGCTATTCAATCCGCTTGTAAGTCAGCCTGCAAATACCGGATTTGAAACATCTGTTCCCGGTCATTTTCCACGAGGAAGGACCGGGAATCTCTGTAAATAGCCGTAGACCGTCTCCCTGAATGCAGGGTGCGACAAAAAGAATGATTTCATCCACCAGCCAGTATCTGAACATGCTGCCGATAACGGAGATTGTTTCCGGCACTGCTTCTATAAGATAGGTACCATTCTCTTCTTTTTTCCATTGTACCAGTGAAATAAAAGAAATATCCCATCCCAGAGCCTGCGTAGCCCGGGTGCGTATCTTTGTGATCCCGTACTTGTTCGGATTATTCCATAGCGGGGAAGGTACAGTCCTGTCAAGAAGATAACCGTCAAGGGATAGGAATGCCAGTAATTGGAGCTTTGCCTTTGCCATAATTCAACTGCTTTTAATAACCTGCAGCCACAAAAAAACGTGGGAATCAGGCTACATCTAACAGGAGGCTCTGGTAAGCCTAAAACAGAGTATAACATGATCCCACGCTATGACAACGCATAGCATAAGCATCACGCAATAGTCTCTGTTTTTTTCGAATGTACCAGATTCCTGTTAGAAACGTTTGCGAACCTTATGTCTATAATAATCGGAAAGGCACGAATACCTTTACCGCTTAATTCTATAATTTCGTTCCAAAGATACTCATAATTCTGATTTCTCCGAAAAATCCGGCATCATAAAAGAAACAACATCCAATAGAAAATGGAAATAACGGGGCGACAAGCCTTGCAGGGGATGTCGGATTTCACGACTCCCTCCGGGTCAGACGAAGACGGGGAAAGGATACCCCGACAAAAAACGACTAATCATGACTATAAATGACATGAACGTTTAAATGCTTGGTTTATAGCAGCAGACGCTCTATCTTGCACCCGATTTATTTATTTACAATAAAAAAGATTATGGAACTGACAATTATTGAAACAAGTGCCTATCAGGAACTGAAGAGGCAACTCTGCACACTGTCCATACAAATGGCGGACTTTCAAAAGAAAATAGCACCGGCAACGCCCGAGAAATGACTGGATGCACAGGACGTGTGCCTGGCACTCAACATTTCTAAAAGAGCGTTACAGACTTATCGGGACAAAGGGATGATCCCCCATTCAAACATCGGCGGAAAATTCTTTTATAAAGAAGTGGACATCCAGCAAATTCTAGAGGAAGGACTAATCAAAAAAAGAAAATAAAGAGTATGGCAGACATTATCACTAAAGATTCGGAAGAGTTTAAGGAACTCACCGGATGGATCAAACGGACAGGAAAAAATCTGGAGGCTGCAGCAGCACGGATACGTCCGACAATTGCAGACGAACATTATTTAAGTGGAGATGAGGTATGCCGAATGCTCCATGTTTCCAAGCGTACATTACAAACACTACGGGATGAAAAGGCAATACCTTATACCTCAATTACTGCCACCGGGGGTAAACTGCTCTATCCGGAAAGCGGCTGTACGAGGTACTTAAAAAGAACTATAAAGATTTCAGGCGTTACTTGAAATAGCAATCTGCTTGAATATGAAAAACACCCTCCATTATGCCGAAGGGTGTTTTTTTATACTTATCTCTAATCGGCCAAGCGATATACAGAACCAATCTTGTCACACATCCTATCCGTATCTTCCCCAACCTTCGGATTAATCAGTTCAGCATAGACCTGTGTGGAAAGAATCGATTTGTGTCCTAATACTTTTTGCAAGGTCTCTAACGGCATGCCTTTCAATATAGCCAAAACTGCAAAGGTATGTCTTCCGATATGAGGGGTGATATTTATATTACAATTACACTTTTTCCCTAAAACCTTAAAACTACTTTTCATGGTTTCATAATCACCAACGGGGAAAACGCAATCAGGAGAATCCTTCTTTTTGTTATCACCCTTATATTTTTCTACAAGTTCAATTGCTATGGGCAATAATTTCACGACGTATGCCACACCTGTTTTTGTACGGTTTCCCATGAGCCATGTGCCACCGTCAGAATCTGTATGGATATTCTTATAGGTAATTGCTTTCAAATCAGCGAAGGCGAGACCTGTGAAGCACATGAAAAGAAGCATGTCACGCATAGCCTGCTGCCGTTTATACCTCAATTCTATATGTATAAGCCTTTGCAATTCTTCTTCGGAAAGGAATGAACGTCTTTTATATCCCGGCTTACATCCAAAACTGGTGAAAGGATGAACTTTTATCAAACCTTTCTCTTGAGCGACATACATTAACCATTTCATGGTATTGACACGTCCAAATGCTGTAGAACTGGCCGAGCCGCATGTACCTAACATCCAATTATAATAATCTTCTATAAAATCTTTGTCGAGTTCATCAAGTGCAATGTCCTCAACATGCTTTTTATCTTTTAAGAAAAGCAGTGCGCTCTTATAATCAGCAACTAAACCAAGATAAGTGCTTTTTGCTTTTTCCTTGCCTACTTTCTCCTTATATGATTCAAGTTGTTCCCTGAAAAGTGCCATAAGGGTGTGGGAATCTTCTTTAAAACCTACATAGCGGCTATAGACTTTTTTGGCTGTGACAAAACTATCATGATCGCAAATGTATTGATAATGCTTGGCTATTTGGGCTTTGGCATTATCAAGTTCCTGGTTTAACATTCTGGCTTCTTCGGATTTCCCTTTAGCCCGGTTAGCTTTGGCGTCCCACAACGTAAGGGACACTTCTTTCTTACAGCTAAAACAAGCCGTGGTCTTGTTGATGGTTATACGTCCCATTACAGGCACTTTACCATTCTTAATCGATTGATTTTTAGTGTAAAACAACACTCTGAATGTACTTCTCATAACTCAACTTTTTTTAGTTACAAATTTAATTATTGTTGAGCTATTTGATGTTATGAAGAATAATGCAATATACTGAAAACTAATGTATTATATCCGATTAGTAGGCAAATTGGGAGAGGTAACAGATAAGTAACATAACTCACTCCCAAATATGCTCTATTTAGCTTTATTCACCACATCCGACTAAAACATTAGTTTTATAACTATTTGAATTTTAATTGGTTTGCGTTATCTTTGTGCATCTTTTAAAAATACTTCGTTTCACAACGAGAAACGAAGTGTTTCTCGGTGTGAAACAGATTGTTTCAAGCCTTGAAACTATTTTTGAAACTACTCGCTACAGGTGAAGAGATGGTGAAATTGTTACTCTTCACCCGCAAACTCCTTATTCATCGAAGAGACAGAGAAAAGGTGAAAGAAGAAATAGAAAGATTGAAAATAAATACCCAGTAGAAAAATTTAATCGATTTTGTAATGATTCAGAATCGTACAAAAATGAATGACAATTCATTTTCAATTACTAATTCGCATTAATTTAAAATATACCATAATATTATAAGCAGGCTGTATTTGCTTCCTATGCAATACTCTACTTTCCCCTCCGTTCATAGCTAATTTAGGCTAAAAAGAACATTTTCTCCCGAAAAGTTTTTGTAATATCAGAGTTAATCGTATTTTTGTGTACAATTTTGG
>ENA-OPNR01000038-OPNR01000038.1-human-gut-metagenome-genome-assembly--contig:-NODE-38-length-58882-cov-4.517330_pt1 | contig 58882 bp, 63 predicted proteins | sample MGYA00241543_ERZ501783 | MGnify/ENA primary metagenome ERZ501783 (study PRJEB25962, sample SAMEA2042557) | human gut metagenome | biome: human gut; feature: human-associated habitat; material: faeces... | reverse complement strand
CAGCAGGCGGAGCCACACAAGTTACATCTCCTGTCGCTTCTTGAATTGCGACAATAATTGTTTACGAGTTATTTTATATTCTTTAAGACTAATTCCAATTCTATTACAGATACTTATAATATCCATAATAGTAACACACTGACCGCCCCACATAACATTCCATAAATCGTTAGCTTGAACTTCCCAAATATAATATCCACCAAATTGAATTTTATAATTATAACAAGTTTTACGATTTAATTGAATATTATTTTGCACACAAGTAGCAAAGAAATGAGCAAAACCAGTAAAATCTTTTAATTTAATAACTGCATTATTCCATAGTCTAACAACTCCATTAGTTGATTCATAACGCATTACAGCATAAGTACCATACTGTCGCCATTGATAAGGAATACTACTAATTTTATAATTTCTAAATTCTTGAATTAGAACTTCAAGCTCTTCTCGATATTTCTTAGCTTTTGCTTCTTCAATAGCTTTCTGATTGTCGAGATATTCATTGAATTTAATTCTAATAATAGATTTAAGTTCTTTGCGAGTAGTTCTATTACTCCAAAGTTTCTTAAATTCCGTATAATTTCTACAATAAGGTAATATAACTTTTTTAGCACGAATAGTTTGCCAATAAAGAATTTTACCGCTAATAATAAGATTTTGTTTAGGACTTAAAGTAATACAAATATTATTTTTAAGATTATTAGCATCAATACCTTGTGCTTTACAAATACTTAAAATATCTTTTAATGCAGAACGCCATGCTTTACGAGCATTATTATATTTTATCTGATGAGTTCGAACATCAGCAAATTTTTGATTAGTAACATCTTTTTCAAGAATATGTCTTGTAACGGTAAGATTTTGATTTACACCATACCAAAGAGCCGAAAGAATAGAATGAATATCATTATATATAATATTAGTATTTTCCCTACAAATATTATAAATATCTACATTAATTTTACCTCGAATTTTTTGATTTTTAAGTTTAACAGGTGGTCTATAAAGATAGTCTTCAATATTGTTTAGTCTTATAACAAACGGTACGAATTTATTACAAACACCAATTTGTTTACCTCTACAATAAAGAATACCATTTTTTAATTCATAACCATATTTACCATTTGCAACGGTATGTTTTGTATGAATACTTATATTATCTATTCTTTTATAGAATAAATCAAGTATTTCAGTAATAGTTCCAACAGTTTTCATCACTTTTCATAATCTCTAATTCCAACAACATTTGCATGGAAAGGTAAACCATTTTTAGTTCTTTCATAGAACTTAACAGTTACAGACTTTCCGATAGGTGGATTATTAAGAATATCTAATCGTTCATTAACAGTACCAGTTAAAGTACAACTAAATACTAAATCATTAATATCATTCTTGAGAACTAATCTAACATTAAATCCCACTTTATCATCAGGATTTCCAGTGTGTTCAACACCAATACATTCAAATTCAGCATCGTCGAACTTTTTGAGTTTCATCATTGTAGCAGGACGAGAACCAAATTTATATTCAGTATGCAAATCTCTAATTATGGCTCCTTCAAAGCCACAATCAATGCATCTTTGCATATAAGTTAACGCTTGATTATCATCATAAATAGTATTACTATTAAGAATAATAAGATTAAATTTATCCCACATTCCATGACCTTCAGGAGTTAAATTTTCCCAAATTCTATCAGCCATTACATTATGAGATACACTACTTTTCTTACTACGATATTCTTCCCAAACACTAAACCTTAATTTATCACGGTCTTTGTTAGTTAAATCGGGAATACTTAAATCAAAATTAACAAATTGAAGTTTCTCATGAAGAGGATTTCGAGGGTTACGAGCAGCTCCACCAATACTTGTTACCTTTTCACCACGAATATAAATTTCACCATCAAATACCATATTAGCATATTCAGGAAAACTATTATAAAAATCATTAAATAGTTGTTCAATATGCCAAATACGATAAGTAAGACCTTCTTTAGTTTTAATTACAGTATGATAATGTTTATCATCACGAACAAAACCTTCAAGACTGAATAAATCAGTAGGTGTAAATTCTTCAAGCATAACAATTGCTCGAACACCATTGATTTTAGGTTGAGCAATACAAGGATATTCGAACTTACCAATAGCAAACTTTTGTGCTTTCATAGGTTTGACACAATTATTTGCATCAGTGTTATATTTAGGTAATCTCTTATTTATTTCTGTAAATAAATCATCTGCATTAGTAAGATAATCCAAAGGACTAATACCTAAATCAGAAAGACTTTTATAACCTTGTTTCTTATGTCTTTCATAAACACTATTAAGTTCAAATTCAGCTTGTTCTCTATCAGTTTTTTTACTCTTAGCTTTAATTACAGGAGAATATGATGATGTTTCAGCACCATTTACTTTACCATAATAATAAGCTAATCGTAGAGATACTGTACCATCAGAATTAATAACTTTTTCAACTCGACCCCACCAACGAACTAAACCGCCAGTTAAATCTCGTTTATATAAAACTTCATTAGGAATCATATCTTATTTTTTAATTTTTTCTTCAACAACAATAGCGTATTGCGGTTCTCCAATACGAATCATAAGACAATTCCAACTTTCAAGAGGAGTCTTATGTTCAGTCATATCTGTAAGATTAAGAGGTTTAGCACAAAAACATTTATACGACCTTTCAATCTTATTATTAAGAGGATTCTTAATAGTTTTAGGATGTGGGAGGATACGCGAAAGAATAGGATTGATAGCTTCTAATGTTTCTTTGTCATTAGCGCTAATATAAGTATCACCATCAAGAATGATTTGTGTATGTTTAAAACCATATTTATCCACAAATCTATTAATACTTGATTGGTCAGATAAACGAGAAAAATCATTCATTAATCTCGTATAAGTTTCTTCATCCATAGGACAAAGATAAATCTTATTACCATTATCAAGAGTATTGATAAGATAGTTTTTGATTTTAATCTCCATAATAAATCTTTTTTAGAACATTATCAAAATGTTGGAATACTTTACGATAACCATAATCTTTAACCATATCAGATGGGTCTTTAGATTTATAATTATTCGTAAAATAAATTGGAATAGTATTATATCTACTTTGTAGTAGATGGGCTGCATTAATTCCAGCAGCATCAGTATCGAAAATAGTAAATAACTTTCCGCTTAAAGAGTACGACACCAATAACTTGTAGATGTCAGTAGGTAATACGATAGTTTCAGAAGCAGCAGATATAAACAAAATATCATTAATACCTTTTTCATCACAAATCTGTTCAAAAAGTATTTTATCTTTATAACCTTTTATGAGAGCAATATAATTCGTTGGTTTAAGTTGATGTAAACACTCAATAGGACAACGATTATTAGTAATAAACTTAGTTTGACTTTTAAGTCTTTTTGGAAAATAAAGTTTATACTTATTTGGATTAACATTATAAACATAACAAGGGTCAGTGCCACTATAACGATAAGGTGTTTGCCACTCATTAAGTCTATATCTATCAACAATAAATACTTTTGTATTTAGATTACTTTTCTTAATACCATATTGTTCCCAATAAATATAATCTAACTTATTTGGTTTACGAACATCAAAAGTAATTTCAAGATTTTGATTCTTAATATGTTCTTGTTCAGTTCGATTAAATTCAATATTAGTAACAATCTTATCAGAACAACGAAGGATTATGTCATTACATATATACACAAAACCTTCACTCGTTTTACAATTCTTATTAATAATATAACCTACAACTTCAAATATATCACCTCTAAATCTACCATCACCAAAATCTCTACATATCAGTTTATCACCATAATATTTAAAAGATAATGAAGGATGTTTATCATTTCTTAAAGGATTTCGTATTCTATCATTAGGACTACTAATGTTAAATCGGATTACATCTTCGGGAATACCAAAATATTTACTAAATATTGTAATTTGGTCAAGTGTATTAAGTATGAAATCTCTCATGTAATCAGTAGTGTAACTTGCTGGGCTTCGCTGCTGGGCTTCGCCCAGCGCTACCCGGTGGGGGAGTGGGTTGGACGCCCACTCGTGACGCTTCTGGCCGCGTGTATTTACCTGACCTATACAGATATACGTCTGTTAAATACAGTCCGTCAAATCAAAAGAAATCGGCCAAAAATACGGTATAACAACAAGTCTAATTTTAGCATTACCCAAAAAAGAAGGAGATAATAGAGTTTTACCTCCATTACCTCCTTTACAAGTTCCTGTTTTAGTAATATGATAAATACTACTTCGAGTACCTATCAAGAATATTCTGAATATCCGACGAAACAACAGTAGCACCGAGAGCGGGAGCAGGAGCACCTGCGGCAGCTTCACGATTCTTCGGAGTATCATCCTTTGCAAGATGAATTGTTTCACCAGCTTCAAATTCAATCGACGGACTTTGACCGGGAATAACACGTTCAACAAATCCACGATTAACAAACGAAGGAAAAGCTAAGAACTTATGCGTGTTATAATCTGCAACAAGTTTCATGAACAGTTTTACATTCTTATAAATAGGATTTTTCTCATCATCACCAACGAGGAGATGTTTGAAATATTCAAAGAAAGCAAGATACTGTTCACAACGAACCTTTGCAGGAGCAGCATAATCGAGTCCCGGACACTTACCAGCATTAACCGGATAACCTTTAAGACCCTTAAACTGATTTGCGATATGACGAAGCTGTCCATATACCTGCTGAATAATGTTAATAACAGTCTTTTCTTCAACAGGTTCGCCTTTCTTATTAAGAGTGGTAACCGGTTTAGCAGTAAATGTATAGTAACGGTCTTTCGGATTTGCGTCAGTTTTACACTGCTTAAATTCGATAACAAGTACGGGGAATTTACAACCAGCATATTCCCATGTACTTTCGACACCTTTATCATCCAGCAGAGGTACTTCACGAATATCAATACGAACATCGTTAATCATACCCATACAAAGATTACCAAGTTCAGGGTCGGGCTTAAAAGCTAATCTCCGTTCAACAACCTCTTCTTCAAACATTAATGTTGTCGAACTAACTTTCGATTTACTTGTGTCTGCCATAATAATAATTAAAGTACTTTAAGTTATTAGACTAAAAAGAGGAGCTACTTATTCAATAACTCCTCTTTTTATAATGATAGCAAATGATAGATTTGTTAAATACTTTTAGGTATTAACAATTACAACTCGGCTTCCGGCTCGTTTTCGGGCTGCGGTTCCTCTGCCTGCTTCTCGTCCTCCAGCGTTACCTCTTTCGGGTTTACCAGCACATACACTTTCTCGTAGATGGTATCATCAATCTGAACAGGAATAAAGTCACCATTCTCGTCCTTAACTTCCTCAACACCATACTCAACTCGCTTAGTAGCAAGAACAGCAGTACACATCTTACCGTCACGGCCTTTCTGTGTTTCAACCTCTTCCATAAGACCCTTATCAGCAAGAACACGCTCACCTACGGGAGCAGCATCCTTATCCTGCATAAGCATCTGCGACCAAACACCAGCGTAATTAAACGACTGAGGACGACCAGTACCTTTCGTGTTACCAGCACTTGCAAGTTTGCAACCCTCGCTACCTGCCGAAAGAGCAATAAAGAAACGCTCATTAATCGAATCAGCATTAGGCATAGCAAACATAACAACACGGTCGCCATGACCACAACCAATAAGTGCAGAAGCCGAAGCATTCATCGTAAACTTATTCATACCACGAGCAGTAGTAATTGCCGGACGAATATCATTCGACGACTTCGTACCACGGTTTACAGCAGTCAGACCAGCAAGTTTAGCAGCAGAAAAAACAGACTTTTTCATAATTGTAATTTGTTTTAATTTATGAATATTTTATGAATGATAGATTAATGATAGATTTGCATTACTTTATTCTGTAACAGGAACTTCTTCAAATTCAGTATCTTCAGCTTGACGGTTTGCAATAGATACAGCTTGATGTAATTCACTATCAACGTAAATTCCATTTAACTTATCACTTGCAATAATTCTACCACCAAGCATGATAGACATTTTAATAAGATGAGTTTCCGGATGGGCGTTCCAATTAGCTTTACCTTTACTTTCAGTACCGTCAGATTTAGTACCAACGTACAAACCTGCATCAATAGCTTGTTGTAAAGTATAAGGTATTGCAATACTCTCATCACCACGAGTAAGTTCTACAAGAGCTCGACGAGTAGCATACCTAATAATTGGAATCTTACCTTCTTGTACTTGTTTATCAATATAATCAGCAGTATGACCATCATTAATTACAACAAAATCATCTTTCGTTTCTTTGTTATAATCAACAAGTTCATTTGCAAGTTCCTTTTTACAATATCTATATATGTAAAAAGGTTTAGTTCCATCTTCAAGAATCTTACGTTTAATACCGGCATCCGTAAGGACTTTATTAACAACATGAATACCAGTATATACTATCTCAGCTTGAGAAGTACTAAAAACGTAAATGTTTTGCATAGCAGCCATAGGATTAAGTCCCATAGACCGCCCACGTTCAACTTTGATTGCTGCTTCCCTATCAAGTGTCTTACCAAATGTAACACTTACCATAGGAGTAAAACCGAGTTCATTACCTAACAGCAAACATGTAACAATCGCACTCTTATTAACTACAAGTTCACTCGTTCCATCTTCTTTCTGAACTTGCTCCTTAAATCCTTTATTAAAAACAGGACTTTGAGCAATCCAATCTGCTAATGCTTCAGCTTGTTCAAATGAATTAATTTGATTGACAGCTAACGCAACACTTCCATTTTTATTTCTTGTATTAACAAAAGCACCACTCACATCTTCATCAGTCTTTTCGACTGGCTTCATTTGTGGTTTATCCATACGCAAATATAGTAATTATAATTGTACTACCAAAGAAAATAGCAAGAAATTAACCGAAAATTTCACTAATATCATTAACCCATATCGGAACATTCTCGGAATCTTGCTGACGCTGGATTAACTTCTGTTTGTCCCTTGACCTAACATCTTTATCACCAATTTTGAAATCATCAATGTAAAGATTAATAATAACACAATTCTTATTAGGATTCATGTAATTATAAGTCTTACCTCGTGCGACACGTTGTCCGTGAGTATTAGAATTACAACTACCACCAGTCGTTATGACTTGTTCAATATTTTCTATCGTTAAACCCTCATTAAGACTTTGTGCAGTAAATAAATATTTATAAGTACCATTCTTAATCCCTTCAATAGCTAACTTTTTAAGAGATGTTTTACCTAATCGTTTAGGTTCACCATTCTTATAAGTATATGGAACACCAGTTTCAGGATTAATTACATACCTACTTTCAATAGCACTATGAAAAGGAATACCATCTTTACTGAAATAATCAGCTAAATCAGTAACCATAGCTATTGATTCATTAAAACAGATAGTAGGAACACTATTAGTTTTAAGAATTTCAATAACAGCATTAATTTTAGGTCTGTTATGAATTAAAATATCATTACGTTGTCTAACAAAGTCTTTGAACTTTTTAGCACGTTCGTAAATATTATCGGGATTCCAAAGATTATTAATTCGTTTATTATAATCATTATCGAGTGGCATATCACGAGTCCAACCCATTAATGAAGCTAACATATTACGAATAACAGTAGGTTTAATAAAAGTATTACTGCCATTTCTATCTTTATAATTATAACCAGTAAAAGATGCAAGAACTAATGCAAAATCACTGTCAAAAACTTTATTACGAAACTCTTGATTAATCACTTTATGTAATCCACCAAATGTTTCAAGAGTTTCAGAAATCATATCAGAATATTTAGCATATCTAATTTTGTCATGTTCATCAAGTTCAATAGCTAAATTATATTCTGTACTATTTGAAATCCAACCTTGTGATACAGCTTCAATCTCAGTAATTTTATCAATTACTGGAGCATCTACTTCATTAAGAATAGATAATTGATTTTTATTTAATGTAGAACCAGTAAGACATAGAATAAATTTATACTCTATATTCTTAATAGCCATGAGAGTTTCACCTTGTAATAACTTATGAACTTCATCAAGAATTAGTAAATCAACTTTAATAGGAAGCTTTCGTTCTATTTTAAGTTTATTTACATGATTAATAAGAGTATTACTACTCATTATATCAATCCATTGTTCTTTCGGACAAAATTCAGTAAGATTATCAACAAGATTTTTAGTAGTTACAGCATTTGGAGCGATAGCCATAATTGTTCGATTAGGATTAGCTTTAACCAGCTTACCAACAATCATAGCTGCTACTCGTGTTTTTCCAAATCTCATTATAAGATTTAGAGTACCTCGACCTTTGGCATCACGCCATTTATTACAAGATATTTCTTGTCTTTCGTCTTTTGTCATACTCTAATATCTCCAATAAACAGTAGGAGCATTTTCACGTTTAAGTCTTTCAATACAATCCATAATATATTGTGTTAGCATTTCACAATTACCGAAGTGCATTTGAAAGAGCATTTCTTTTTGTAATTCCTCTACTGTTTTACCATAACAAATTTCATCAAATTCGTGCATAACACATCAATCACAATCACGCTTTACAATACCACCATCATGACTAATATATCTCCATTGATAACCATAAGCAGTTTTAGAATTACCTTTAGGAGTACAAGCCTTAACAATAGCGTAATAAGCGTGTTTAGGATTTGTTTTTTTTAGCTCAATAGTTAGAGCATTAGCAGCATCTTTAGTAGAAGCATAAGTAACTATATACTTTCCCTCTCTTGTAAACTTAGCTACACGCAAACCAATTCTATGATTTTTAACATTAACTGGTTTAATATCAGCTATTGCAAGACCGTCAACTTCATGATATACAAGGTCACCATTCATATTAGTATTTTATTAAAAAGGTAAATCATTTCCATTTTCTATTGCACGTTTATATTCTTCCTCACTTGAAAAACCATACATACCCCAGATAGTATTGTTAATAGGAATGTCATTAGCAGGATTAACAAACGATACATTGTCATCTTCAAAATCAACTTCAAACAAACCATCTTCTTCAGGACTTTCAATAGGCTCTAAATGTTTATTATTAGACATAGCACCAAATAAATCACCTTGAACCGCAACCATACCAGCAGTTTTCTTATTTTTACCATATAGAATCTTAGCACATTCTTTTTTATAATAACTAACATCTATATGATAATCATCTTCCTCAACATAATCGTTAAAAGGACGAACACTACATTTAGCTACAATTCGATTAATTTTACTTGGTTTATTTTTATCAATTTTTATAATAGTTCCACTACAATATGATACATCAGCAATATAGAAACGATTAGATTTTTGAAGTTCTTCATCGTGAAGTTCACCGTTTACAATACTACGATATATAATATTGAATTTAGCATCAGTCTTTTGACTAATACAATAATCATAAATAGCTTCTTTACTACTATGAATATGATTTTCTATTGTATCAGCATAAGGAACATTATATAAAAGAAATAGGTTAAGAGCTTTTGGAACAACTGGATAAGCATAACCTTTATTAAAAGCAATAGTTTCAATAAAAAGACCTTTACGTTTAATATAAATATCTTCAAGTTCAGCTATTGCTTCTGGCGTTTTATCAATCAATTTATCATAAGCATCTTGAAAACCTTCTTTAACAGCAATATAATTATTTACATCATTACGAAGATACTTTTCATAATTAGTAAATTCAAGTTCAAAATTATTATATTCTTGCCACCAATCACAACAAGCTTTATAATCAGCTTCTTGCTCAGGTTTAATGATACAAACAATACCATCAGTATTAGCAGATATAACTTTAATACCTTTGAGTTCCAGTGCTTCAATAAGCATCAAAAGACAAAGTTGTAGATTTATAGTAACTTTATAAGTACATTTAGGGTCATAAAGATAATCATTTATATCTCTAAATGCACCATACATTCTGTTGATAGCAATCTTAAGACCTTCAGCCTTAATTTTATGACGTTTACTTTCTGCTAATAATTCATGATATTTAGTATTTAATTCTTCAGCATCAACTCGATTTTGATTTTTAGCAATTTGATATTCATTTAATACTTTCTTAGCTTCTTTCATTAATTTACTGCTAAGATGTTTAGCTTCAATTCGACTATCTTTTGTATAACCGACAGTAGCTCTGAAAGGATTTCTTTCAAGATGTTCGGGATAAACATCATAACTAAGAATACCATTAGGATAGAAACTACTAACATCCGCATCACGTAAACTAAATCCATCTGCAATTATTAAACCCGGTTTATCTCGACTATGTAAACCACCTAAAGCCATAGTATATACCGCATCACCAAATTGAAATTCGTGCTTAAATTTATCTTCATCTTTTGTACTACCTACAACGATAGTAGATTGTGCAACAGTACGAAGTAAATCATTGAGAATTTTAGTTTGAAATTTAAGTTTAGGACTTAATATACTGGAAACTTTAATTTTCCATCTATCAGTCTTAGTATCCATAAAATCTTTTCTATCAATACCGCTAAACTTCTCATAAAGAGATGTAGTAATAGCTTTACCAATAGAACTTCTTGACATATTACGGACATCAATTCCAAACTCTTCAGATATATCTTCTCGTAGTTCAATTTCAGCCTTTTGACTACGTTCCAGTTCTAATGTAATAAGAACATCATTTACATTATAATCACAAATATCATAAATATCCTCTTCTCTAATTCTACAATTATAAGCAATTGGTAGATTCTGAATACGATACCATTTTAAACAAATAGCAACTTGTTTAAGACTGGTATAAGTCTTATCAAGATAAAGAATCTTTTGAATATCATAATCAGTAAAAGGACGTTTATAATATTTCTTGAAATTAAGTAAACGACTATATCCTTTACCAAAATCTACACAAGCGCAACTATGGTCATATAGAATTTGTGTAATATGTTTACTTTCTTTCTTATTAAAACCTTTTACATCAAGATATTTATAATTATTAATAAAAATATCCAACATAATTTTATCATAATTATTACTGTTATAACCAGTAAGAATTTTATGTTGAATAAAGAAATCCATAATAAGTGGCCCATCATTTCTCCACTTACCAGTAGTATAATCAATCCAAATAACAAATTGTTTAGCACCCATTGCTAATAACAATTTTGCCTTTGCTTCTTTCAGTTCTTCAAGATTACCTTCTTTACCATTTTTAATAGCAAGACATCTTATATCGACAGCTTTATAAACGTCAATAAGTTTTTGGTCTGCTGTCTTAGGTATAAAGGTAACTTCAAATAGATTAGGATATATCTCTACATCATATTCATAAGCATTATTCATAATAACACTACTTTATCTGTAATAACGATATTCTTTACATAATTCAGCAAATATGTCACTAATTAGATTAAAAGATTTAACATATTCTGAATAACATTTGTTACGCATAATATAGGCTGGTGAATATATAGGAATTAATATAGCATCATTAAACCTAACCGGTTTATTAACAACTGATGCCATACTTTTATATTTTTCTTCTTTAAGGAACTGATAAACAAATTGTCCAACAGCAACAATAATAGTAGGTTTGTATTTCCTAATAGTTGCTATAAAATTTGGATAACAAGTTTCAGCATAATATTCAGTTGGTTCAGCACAAACACACTGAATAAGAGTTGATTTAATAGTCCAAGCAGTTAGTTTATAATCATTAATGAATTGACTAACTATTTTAGTTGAACGACCATTAAATATAGTTTGAGTTTTATAATCTGTAATAGTTGGTGTATCACCAACAAACATAACAGTACGCCTCAAAGTGGGCGTGCAACCCGCTCCCCCACCGGGTATCCGTCGATTAGCAATAGATAAATAACATCTTTCACAAGCATTACACATAATATTAATACTATTAAAAATATCAGATGAAACAGTCTGATTAATAAGATTATGTTTAATACTTCATAATAACACTTTTGCGAGCACGAGATAGAGCTACATACATAAGTTTATTACGAATATCAATATCATTTTCTTTACGACCAAATCTCGTATTTTGGAAAACAATATCTGTCAAATCTATTGCTACATTATCGAAAGTAGAACCTTGTGTTTTATGAACAGTCATAGAATAACCATAATCTATGTCTTTATTAATCCACTTAGTTCCTTGAATAGTTTCAATACTGAATTTAAGATTTGTTAAAAAACGATTCTTAAACTTATAATAAACATACCAGCCATGTTGAACACGATTAGCTGCTCTATTATAAAGATGTGTTAGAATTTCCTTATATTTAAGAAACGAAGCATCTTTTGTATCTACAATAAGAAATGGTTGAGTTATATGACCATCATACATAGATTTAAGATTAACAGCAAATGTTTTAATACCTTCGTCACTAATATAAGGTCTAATATCTTCAAGAATATAGTCTTCACTATTTAGAATAATTGGTTCCTTAAACTCATCAACAATAGTATTATAAGATAACACCAAATCGTTAATATGAATTATATCAGCATCTTTACCAACTATACTATTACGAACAATACTATTCCAATCAGAAACAGCTTTATTCGTATAAGCAGTAATTCTAAAATGGTCTATATTCTTATGAAATGTATCTGAATTAAATTCATCAATAAGTCTTTGATTAAATATAGCTCGTGGAATAATTTCATAACCAATTCCATCTTGTATATTAGACCTATTTCGAACTATATAATTCAGAAAAGTATTTGTTTGATTTTTAATATCATCTCTTAAAAGACTAAACAGTTCAAGAAGGGGATTACCTTCTTCTTGTCGTACAATATCAGTAAGAACAACTTTATTCTTAACAGTAGCAAATGTTAAAGATATTTCTTCATTTACAGGTGGTAACTGAAGAGGATCACCAACATAAAGAATCTTAACATTATAAGTAGTAGCACGATTTCGATTAAGTTGAAATAAATCCTTATTAATCATAGAACATTCATCAATCACAACAAGATTATAATTTTGTATCTTGCTTGGATTAAGAGGGTCAAATTGAGGATTCTCAATATCAAAATTCTGTAAATCAATATTAGGTTTAAGACCATGCAAACTATGCAAAGTCATACCTTTTCTACCTACTTGAGATTCAAGAACTCGAAGAGCTTTGTGTGTAGGAGCCGTAATAGTATAAGATTTATTAACAATATTCTCAAGAAAATATCTAAGAATAAAAGTTTTTCCGCTACCCGCGACACCTTCAAGTGTACATTCAAGTTCGTTACTAAAATACCAATCAGATAGTTTGTCGATAGCCTGCTGTTGTCCCGGATATAATTGCGAATAATCGCCCGTGGCGGCCTGTTTTGGCCTCGCTGACGGCTTATTTTTGTTTACCTTAACACTTGTAAGGTCTTTCAATTTATCTGCGTCCATATCAGCTAAAATGCAGTGTTTTGGATATACTCAAATGCCTTACTAATAAGGGTTTCATAATGATTATTACTTATTTTATAAGTTTCAGGAGTAGGACAAACAAATATCACGTCTTGTTTGTCAGTAGTTCGATTAACATAAGCTCTAACACCCATGACATTAGGAGTTGTAATCATAACAATATCGTAGTTCTGTAACAAAAACTCGAATATTATTATGAATTGCAGCGATAGGTCTAACTTTGTAAAAAAGTATCCGGGGTCATATCCTCGTTTCTTCAAATATTGAAGTAATTCTGGCATGACCACCGAATACTCTTTAATTGCGTCGAGAAGCATAATATTTCGGACTTAGTCTTTTGAAAACTTTTTCATTTCGATTATTAATACGTTCCATATCAAGTTTTCCTACTCCATTTTCAAGAGTAATCCAAATTTTCATTTTAGGAACAATAAGTTGCCAATACTTTTTCAAGTTTTCAATATCAGCTTCAGCAGCACTAAAAGGACGAATCGTAAACCAATCCCAATGCTCATTATCAGGTGTACTAAATGCAAATGTAGCTTTCTGATAATCCTCATCTGTTATATCAATAGGGTAACGTTCATTATCAACAATTCCATAAAACTTATTATCATAAAAAAACACCTCACACTTTATAGCATGAGGTGTCATATTTGAAGTTTTACTTCTTGTTCGATTAGTTGAATCTCTATTGATATTAGCTTTCTTTACAGGAACAAGTCCTTTAAGTTTACTAAAATCCATTTACCGACCACAACGAGAACATAAAGTATGAAGCATCTGTATAGTATTGTCATTATGAAGTTTTGTAAAATCTTCACGTTTACACTTAACAACAGTACCACTGGTATTAAGTTTAATTTGGAACCAATGAGAATCTTTGTTAAACTTCGTAACAATACCAACTCTATCATCACGAGAATAAAGTTGATATCTATCTACAACAGAAAGACTTGAAATCTCAACAACTTCATCAACAACAGTACGAGTAAGAATAGTTTCAAATGCACCTTCATATCTGACTTTTACACCAGCGAACAGTGCATCACGAAGCGTTTTATATTTTCTATCCTCTTCGGGAACATCATCTCCATAAGGAATCGTATCATACAAACCACGAATAATTCCACTGAAATCACTATGAATAATCGAATAAGTTTTTGTAATAACTTTATCTTCTTGTTCAGTAGTAACTTCACCGATAAGTTTTGCAACTTTCTTAGAAGCATCAGCGATAGATAATACTTTACCATTATCAAGATAAACTTCGCTACGTTGAGATACAACCTTTTTAACAGTAGAAAATTCACCTTCGTCAAGAATAAAGTATCCAGCACGAGGTTTAGTTTCAATAGTAATAACTTTTAAGTCAAATGTCATAGTACTTATGAAATTTTAATTTGTTTAACTCTTACTTCCATTTCTAATTGTCTTTCTACTTTATCTTTACAAAGTTGAGCTAAATAATTAACATTATCATTGTAAAGAACAGTATCACGTTTTAGGGCTACTTCAAGACTATCGGTAATAGATTTACCACAATAATCTATTTCATATTCAACTTTAACCCTAACTATATGTGTAGCAGGAGTTAATTGACTTTCTAATATCCAATAATTCTTAGTACCAATCTTAACTAATACTTTAAGTTCATTGGATGAATTATCAACATCAATAACACGACCATATCTACCTTTACTGGTTACGACTTGTTGGCCTACGTTTATCATTCTTCTTACTATAATTTTGATTGTTATCTTCTCGAAGATTTCTATTAGGTTTAGACCTTCTCTTATCCCCGTTATCTTTCGGATTAAGATATTTGTCTATCTGATTAACATTGAGTTTAGGCATAAACTATTTACGACTAATAAAAGTTAAACAATCATTTGTTTGATATACACTTTCTGTAATCATAGCTTTAGTCTTATCACATTCATAATAAGTCTTTCGTTCAGTTCGTGACTTATACGAAGTTTTACTTTTACAATACTTACAAGCTCTACAACTATGAACTTGTATAATAGGTTGCTTACTCATACCATAATGTTAGATGGTTTTAATTTGTATTTAATTAAGAGTTAATTTAGTAGCAATTTAAGTCGGCTTCGCTGCTGGGCTTCGCCCAGCGCTCCGCTACCCGGTGGGGGAGTGGGTTGGACGCCCACTTGTCGCGCGTGTTTCGTCATCATTAAAAAGACAAGAACGAGGAGTACTCTCGTTTCTTGTTCGTTGCTCGTCAGCACTAACAACAGCATTACTAAATGAACGTGTTGAAACTTACATAATATATTCCGCTTGGCGCCAGCGTTAGCCTTATGAGTATCCATAAGTACTGTCACATTTTTAACTCGCATATTTTTGACAGCTTTGTATGCAAGATTGTGTACTCGGATTGGTACACTCGTGTCCATCATTTGGACACTTGTAGCGAAAGCGGGAGTTGAACCCGCACGACCATTACTGGTCACAGGATTTTAAGTCCGGCGTGTCTACCATTTCCACCATTTCGCCTTAAACCTATTATTTAATTCACGTTTGAGTCTTTTGTAGGAGTAATAGCTTTAACAACTATTTGTCTATCAAGTTCTGCTTCTGCTAATGTTTTAGCTGTAATAGGAATCGAAACTCCATTAGCATACATAATTGTAAAATAATACGGATACAGTTTAGCGTGAGGATTAGTAGCATTAACCATAAGAACTTTACTAATAACAATAATCGGAAGAGCGAAATCATTAGCTAAAACAGTTCCAGAAGGTAGAGTGATTAAAGTCATAATATTATATATTAGATTAGAATTTACATGAAAAAGAGTACCACTATTATCACAACAGAAGTACTCCGAGATGTCCATTTCAAAACATCAACATTTGGAACACAACAATCCCAATGTGAGCCGTGTGTAGGATTCGAACCTACAACCTGCTGATTACAAGTCAGCTGCTCTACCATTAAAGCTAACACGGCGTAATTATAGATAACCAGCTGGACTTGCACCAGCCTAAAATACAGTTAAGCCTCGACTTATGTATCACCAAGCACACGGTCGGTTGCATTTATATCTCTGCCATGATTATCTATAATAGTTGAACTATCAGGATTCGAACCTGAAATCTGAGAACCAAAATCTCATGTGTTACCATTACACCATAGTTCAAAAAAACAAGTTGTAAAAATAGTAGTTTAATACTGGATTGCCTATCGAGGATTTCTACTCATTACATATTTTATTATGATAATGTATTTACAACTTGTTATATTAATTTGTTACTTATTATTTTTGTGAATAAGCGTTACACGATATACCGGCCGACATTTATTACGTTCATCACCGCCGACTACGATAGTTTGAACATGACTGATTTTGCGACCTTTTCCTATTTTATCAACTTTATTATTTTCGTTAGCACGAGTGATAATGTAAGGCATAGTTCTTGTGTTTGTTTGTTTATTATTTATGATTCAAATATAATAATTATATATGGTATGACCAAACAAATCTTAAAATTTATTTTGCATCATCATATATAATAGTGAGTGAACCATCAGATTCCTCACGAGCTTTAATTTTATTAACAACTTGATTAATGACAATCGTTGCAATAGCCATTTTGTCTTTTTCCAATGTTACAGGACAATAATCAATTAGTTTACGATAAATATATTCAATTTGTTTCTTAAATATACTTGTAACTTCGGGTTCAAACCTATGAATATTATCGTAAGCCTTTTGATTAATAACAAATAGGATATACAATTGTTTATAATCAAAAGCAAGTCTATCTTCGATTTCTTTAACAACATCCAAAACCATTTGACCAGCATCTTGCTGACTTGTTTTGAAACAATTAATATTATCACAATTAATTCTATCAAGAACTTCTCGAACGATATTATAATAATACTTGGTTGAATGTCGATAAAGTTTACCAAAGATATTAACAACTTCTTCAAGAGCAAAGAACATAATATAACAATATATCATCGTCAGATTTGTCATCAGAATAATATCATTATATATGCCTCTTTTCTTAAAATCTTTTTCTTGTTCAGCAGTCATATTTAGCTAATCTGATTTTTTCGTAGCTCTAATGACTTTAATTAAACATATTGTTGCAACAATCATAATAAGAATGATACTACCAGTATTCTTTTCCGTTTTATAATCATTTGCGTGAATACTATTATATTCTGCAACAGTCATAGGCCTAATAGCAGATAATGAACTACCTCGTAAATGTTCCGGTTCCACACTTGGAAATACTATATCAGCACCAACACCCGCAGGAGCATTTTCGACACGAGTCATTGTTGGATTAGGGTCTTCGAACTGAATAACACAATCTTCTAAATTTGGCATAATTTACATGACATAAATAACAATTCGAGTAATATAAACTTGTCTTCCAGTAGGTTCAGTTTCAGTTTTAAGAATATATTCTTTTCGACGAACTACATATCGAACATTATTGATTTCGATATAATCGTCACGACTAACATTAATATCACCTTGTATAGGTAAATTAATAATAGTACCTTTTGTTTCAGATATAATTTCACATAACATGATTATCTATATTGATTAGTTAAACTTATGTTCTTTGATTATTTGAGTTTTTGCTCTATCAATCACTTTAACAGCTCTGTAAACTCTTTTAAGAACATCTTTCTCATTTTCTTGTTTACAGAGTTCAATAGCACTATTAAATTCATCCTCGATAAGAGATTTGTTCTCAATAGAAAATCTCATTGAATTAGTATAATGATAATCTTCAATATAAATTTCATATCGAGAAATATCCTTATTAGGTAATTTAATAATATCAACATCAACTTTCATATTAGTAACAGTATTAGTGCGACAAGTGGGCGTGCAACCTCCTCTCCCAGCGGAGCGGCTGGGCGTAGCCCAGCTGCGTAGCCCTCTCCAGTTGCAACTTATTTTTTATTAGCTTTTCTATAAGTATCACGAAATTCTCGAGCAGTATCAGCGAACGATTTACGATAAATACGCCGACGTTCTTTACAATAGTAAACGACTTGTGCGATACCGTTTACTTCTTTAACAGATACAATTAGTTTAGCAGTCATATGATTAACAGTTTATACTCCAATAGCAATACCAATTAGGAAAGCTAATGAAATAATTATATAAATAATACCAGTGAGAGTTTTTGATTCATCACCGTCAATACATTTGCAAAAGCCTATTAGACCTACTAAACTCCAAAAGACTATTGCTATTACTTTCCATATCATAAATTAATACTGATTATGAATCATTGTATCAATTTTACAAGTATTTTCAAGATGATCAAGATATTTATGATATGAACTTTCACTTGTAAAACGATAAGAATATTGATTATGGTCTGTTTTAATATCAACAAGATGTCCATTATCATCTAAATAAATAGACTCAATAGAATACTTATTAATATAAACATCCCCCAAACATACAAAACCATCTTGAATATCATCATTAATAGCTTTATCAACTGCTCTATCTTTGGCCTTATTATAGGTATAAGTAATAGCGGAAATAATAAAGCAAATGATGATACAAATACAAGGAAGAAAAAACATACTGTTCGACATAATTGAATTATTGTTAAAATTTATAATGTAAAATGTGCTATAACTTGACCAATCAGTAAGAATAATAGTACGAGAGATACTATTTTAATATTTTTATTTACTGATTTGAATGTTGATATTTCTCGTTGAAGTTTACCAATGTAAGATGTTTGTCTTTCAAGTCGGTCATTTAATTCTTCATTACGAGATATGAGAACTTGTACTTTTTCTGATATTTCATGAGTTTGTACTGTTGCTTCTTCAATAGTTTTAGATTTTCGTAAACTAAGAAGTCTTATTTCTGCATATTGAAGAATAAATTCTCGTGATGTTGTACCTAATGCAGATGTTTCTATCGAACTAAGTATATCATAAATATCTTCGATAGCTAATGTAGGAAATTTCTTATGTAATGCCATCATATCAGGCATTGTAATACTACCCATACCTGCAACGATTGTACGTTCTAATGCAGATATTTTTCGTTTAGGAGATTCTGTTGTGTTCATAGTTGATTAAATTAATGAAATGAGATATTTTGCAAGTAATACAATCCAATATCCTCCGAATAAGAATATTAGAAATGATGCTTGTAGTTTTTCTGTTAATGTAAACTTTGGTTCACCAGTTATGTCTACTGAATTTCCTACTGTTAATATAACAAATAAATAGGAAATTATAAATCCAATGATAGCACAAGTCATAATAATAATGATGTTAAAATTAATATAATTGATAATAAAGATAAGTAATATAAAAGTAAAGAATAAATAATTACAATTAATATTACAAATTCTATTACAATTACAATGTCAATTAATAATGAAAATTGAGATGATAAAATGAATGAAAAAGATAAAGATAATATTATTATAATTAATTGTATAAATAAGAATCTGTAATTGATGTAAATAATAAAGATTGAAAAGAGTAAAAATTATTACAAATTCTATTACAATAATTATAGCAATTTCAATGAGAGATATTATAGATGTTCTTAATTGAAAAGATAATGGGAATGTTAAAAATAAAAGAAAAGAAAATATTATTGAAAATATTATTGAAAATATTATTGAAAATATTAATGTTAAAAATGATATGAAATTATTAAGAACAATTATAGGAAGATTATTTGTCTAAAATTATGGTAAAGGTGATAAAGAAATTATTTGTAAATTTCATATAAATTTTATAGTTAAACGTAATATTAAAAAGAATGAAAGAAATAGAGAAATAATTATTACAATTATTATTGAAGATGAAAATGAAAATATTAATATCGAAATTATTATAAATGATAATGAAAAATAATCAATAACAATTATTATAATTATTATTGAAAATGATAGTATAATTACTATTGAAAAATAATCAATAACAATTATAGAAAGAAATATTGAAAATCAAATTGAAATTGTTAATGATAAAATGAATAAAAATATTAAAGGGATTAATAATAAGAAATTGATAAGAACAATTATAGGTATTTTTAATTGAAAAGATGATAGAAATATTATAGGTAAAAATATTAAGAAATATTAAAGAACAATTATAAAGAGATTATTTGCCTAAAATTAGAGATTCTGATAGTGAGAATAATAAAGATAAAAGTGGAGATAATACCTCCGCAACTAATCCCTCTAATTCACATCATTTTAATCTCTTAAATTCTTCCTTAATATCTTCCAGTTTTTCTTCTGAAATTAATACATTTTGTCCTATTCTAAACACTTGTTCTTTTACTGTTTTAATTGCTTCTTCTTGTCCTCGTAATTTTTCTACTAAAATTCGAAATTCTTTTTCTCTTTCTTTTTGTAGATTTACAAAATGCGTAATAATAAATCCCGTAATTGTGATAATTAATAACACAACATAACACGAAATTAATATCGCTTGTGGAACAGTAAATCCTATTTTTTCGAGTGATAATCCGAATATAGCTAATGATTCAATTAGAACTAATATTATAAATCCTAACCATTTCATAGTTTTAATACTGTTGGTCGTAATATAAATCAAAGTGCTGGTCGTAATGAAACTTGTAATTTACGAAAAGAATGACGAACATCATTACGACGTTCGCCATCCTTAACGTTAGTTGTTTAGTGTGTTACCGGAAGAGAAAGCAGTGTATTTCTGTCTTCCTCGTTAGCCATATTCGGAACACGTCCGAATATCAGGCGGAAAGTTTCAACACGATATGCCATATCACCGGCAGCGGTTGCGGCTCCGTTGATACGATTTATCGCGGCACTCTTGAAATCAGTATCTTTGTACTCTTTTCCGATTGCTTCTACAATCATAGTTCCGGTAGTACGATAGGGAACAAGTTCCCCCGCCTTGTACTCTTTGCCGTCCACCGTTACGGCCTTCTTGGTCTTATAACCCCATTCGCCCGGCTCGCCTTTCGGTATTACTCGCAATGTCATTTCGTAATACTTGGGCGGATTCGTGAGCGTGTTTAATTCCTCTACCATATTTCCGGCGTTATCGCGTTCGGCTGTTTCCTCGCTAATACAGAGGCAAGAAAAACCGAACATTTTAGCCCTACTTTCGGTAATACTTAACGGTGTGTCGATTTTCGCACCGCTTTCGGCATCAAATGCACGAAGGAATACGACGTTATCGGTATTTTCTTTACCATTAATTGCCAGCGGTTTAGTTTTACCACTAATGCGAACAACCTTAACAATTGTTTCGGTTGCTTCTTTGATTTGCTTTGCCATAGTTGAATAATATTTAGTTAGACTATTCAGGAAACGTTTATTTTTTTCTTTCCTGCAATCTCAAGCGGGGGGCTTCGCAAACCCTTGAATGGACGGGGCAGTTTCATTAGGTACTTCCACGATATAAATACTTATATTATTTCTCATATCTGTAAAAAGATTCATAACAATATCATTAACAATATCATTAACAATATCATTAAAATCCTTATTAAAATTCATATCTTTATATTTAGAAATATTATCAAAATCCTTATCATTTTATCTTTATTTTTAACACTAACAAAAATACTTTTATAATCATTAATATTTTTATTATTTTTATCTTGAAAATAATCATTAAAATCATTTTGAAATTTATAACAAATACTTATATTATTTTCTATACCTTTGTAAACACTTTCATAATTATTAAAATCTTTATTCTTTATATTATCATTTCATTCAATCTATAAATCTTAAAAACCCTTAATATTTTTATCACTATTGTAATATCTAAAATTATCATTTTTATTTTTACATCTTTTATTCATTTTAAGATTCATAAGTTTATTATAAACATTTATATTATTTCCGATACCTATAAAAAGACTTACAATTATATTATTAGAATCATCATCAAAATTCTTATCTTTATCTTTACAAAAGTTATTAAACTCATTAGAAAATCTATTTTTATTTTCATTATCTATAAAAACACTTATAAAAATATATGAATTATCATTAAAAATTTAATTATCTATACTATTAAAAATATGAAAATAATCTCTAATTTTTGAATCTTTATTTTCTTTATTTTTAATTTTACTTAAAATTTCATTAGTTTCTTTATTAAAATCTTTATTATCTTCATTACCATTTTCCTTAATTTTCGAATTAATTTTTAATGTAATTTCAATATTACTTGTAATTTGACCTGTAAAATTACCTGTAAAATGACCTCTATCTTCACTAAAATCTACAATTTTTGCATCATTATTTTCCGTAATTTTTGAATGAATTTTTGAATTAATTGACCATATACCTATATATAGTAATAATATTACAAGTAATATTATTACAAATAATGAATATATAATATATATACAAATTCCAACTCGTAATTCAGAAACTATATCAAATAATCACGTAATTAATAACGAATTTAATAACGAAAAAATTAGTTCAAAAATTAGTGATTTTAGTAGTGCAACTGGTCAATATACTAATGTCGCCAAAATTGATTCTTTTGGTGGGAAAACTGGTGATGTAAAAAGTGATAAACTTTGAAGAGCTTTCAATAGAGATTTTATTAGTTTTAACTTGTGTACTCCCGGTGGGAGAGCAGGTTGGACGCCCACTTGTGAGGTCTTGCAATCGCTAATACTGTAATTACTATTAGACTTATTGATAATTCTGCTTCTGATAGTGATAATTTTATTAATTCAGTTTGAAATTTATTTAGATTTGCTTGCATGGGATAAGATTATATTATATATTTGTACTCGTAGTTATAATAATGTAAATCCTAAACAAAGTAAAACTATGGAAACAAAAATTGCATTTAGTCCTCGTGGTAACAAAGTTCTTCTTCGTGCAGATTTTGAAGTATCTACTCTTAATATTCTTAATAACGAGGAGATTAATAAGATTCCAGCTAAGGCTTATACGGTTATGGCTGTTGCAGAAAATGTCAAAGGTCTTAATGTTGGAGATAAAGTAAAACTGGAAAACGGTTGTATTCCTACTCTTATTCAAATGCCGGGTGATACTCAAACACTTGCAGCTAAACAGAAAATTCATCGTGAAGGTAAATCCATTGTTGGTGTTGGAACTGTTAAGTTTAGTGAGTTTGTTCTTGTGGATGAATATTCTATCGTAGGTGTTTGGATTGAATCTCCTGCTATTAATAACTAAAATATGCTCAATCCTTTTGTTTATGATAAGTTAGTTCCTTTCGTAGATGAACGTATTGAAAAACATCTTAAACCTTATGTTCTTCGACGACCTGCTTCTTATAAACGAAGTGTTGCAGCTTGGGAAAAGTTAAGACCTGACCAAAAGGCGAAAGTATTAGAGTTACTGGAAAGAACACAAAAGGATAGTGTTGCCAAAGCTATGATGCGAGGAGATGAAGTTGTTAGTGTTCCTCGTGTTGGTAGATTTGAATACAGTCCAGCTAAGTTCTTTAAGAAAACTCATGCTGAGGAACTTGAAGGTTTAAGTCGAGAGGAACGTAAAGCAAAGATTATTGCTTATCATATTGCTAATCGTCGTAGACGTAGAACTGCCGAAGAAGATGGGAAGAAAATGCGTTTCAGAAAAGATTTTGCCAAAGGGTAGAATACTGTACTTTAATGAAGAGGAACATAAGTACACAGATGATTTAGGTAATGGTTACATATCTGTTACTACTCTTATTGGTAAATATACGCAAGAATTTAAGAAAGAAGAAATTGCCGCCGCGTGTGAACGTATAGGTAAGAATCCTCGACATCCAAAATATCAAAAATATAAAGGTAAAACTAAGAAACAAATTCTTTGGGAATGGGAACAAGAAACTATTAAGGCTTGTGATAAAGGAACAAAGAAACATAATTACCTTGAAACTGCTATTAAGACTTGTAATGGATATAAGCTGAACGCTAATGGTTTTATCAATGATAGAATCTATACGATAGATGATATTGTTGGTAGTCATAAATACGGTAAGCTTAATCTTGAATATTTTGTTAAGACTGGTATTCGAGAAAAGTATCCAGATATATTTAGTCTAATTGCTGCTCTTGTTACGAAAGGTTATCATATCTACGCTGAGATTGGTGTTTATGATAGTCAAAATCTTGTTTCCGGTCTTATTGATATTCTTTTAATTCGTGATAAGGAATTTATCATTTTAGACTGGAAAACTAATAAGGCTCCAATTAGATTTGAAAGTGGCTATTATGATAAGAAACTTGATGGTACACTTGACCTCAATAATTTTATTTATAAAGAGGAATATTTCGGTGCACCACTTGATCACCTCGCTGATAGTATAGGTAATCATTATGCAATGCAACTTTCTACTTATGCTAATCTTGTTGAGAGCTGGGGTTATAAAAATGTAGGAATTATTCTCTGTCATATTAGAACTATTCAGAATCAATTTCAAGACGAGAATGAAGAAGATGAAGAAGTCGTAGAAATGTATGATATTCCTTATCTTAAAAATGAAGTCGAAATGATGATTGCTGATTATTCAAGTAAATATATTTATAAAACTGCTAAAACACTTTTTTAAGCTATGAAAACTATTAAGATTTATTATATAGATACTCGTGGTAAACTTGCAGTAAATCTTATTAGGATTTTTAATAGTAATTATCGTGGGCAACTATAAAATTTAGTTTGAACGATAGAAGTGTTATAAGTGATGATACGAATGGTGTCGCCAGTGGGCGTCCAACCCACTCCCCCACCGGTTGGGGGTGCGGAGCACCCGAAAGGCCGAGCGGAGCGAGGCCCACACAAGTTACAAAAAGTATTACAAATATGAAAGCAACTAAGGAATCAAAATATAACTCATTATTTAATAAACTTATTGGTGTAAATGATTTACCAAATAGACTTATTGAAATTGCGAAAGATTTAGAATATCCTATATTTAGAAAAAATGATAGTTATCCTATTAATCTTAATATTTGGGGTATTCGTTCTAAAAGTACTTGTACTAAACATTATAATGATGTTATTGTAATGTTTTATGAACGAGATTTTAATATATGGAAATGTATGGTTTTTGAAGCTACTACTGACCCAAGTAATCTAAATCTTGAAACTCCTGTTAATAATAAAGGTTGTGCAGTTCTTCGAGAAGGTGTACACAAAGCTCTTTGGAAAATAGGTAAACATAAAGGACAATATAAAGCACTTGTTCAAGCTAATCCTTGTCAAGTAATTCGTGACAATAATCGAGATGATAAAATTGATATTACCGATAATACTGACTTTGGCATGTTTGGTATTAATTTGCATAGGGCGTCAAGCTGGAAAGTAAGTGATGAGATTGGTCTTTATTCTGCTGGTTGTCAAGTTATCAAAGATGTGAATCAATGGAATAATATTATTATTCCTTTATTTGATAAGGCAATTGGTAAAGGAACTCAATCCTATGTTCTTATTAATGAAATGGATTTAGATTTGTAAGTTATGAAAGATACTGTTCGATATATATTTTATATTGTTTTGATTCTTGCGATTGGTATTGGAGCTGCTTATTTAGGTAGGCATATTAATCGTAAGTTTTTAGGTATTGAAAAACATGATGAAACTATTAAATCTTTAAGAGATAGTCTTAATAGTTTCATTGAGAAATATGATAAGATTATTAATGAACAACAATTTGTTATTGATAGTCTTAGAGGAATTGAACAAAAAACTATTACTATTTATGAGAAAGCTGAAAGTGATTTTAATGATAGTAATATCATTAGTGATGATTCCATTCTCCGCTATATCGCAAAAAAGATACAAGATTAATGGCGATACAGTTATTGTTTTTACTCCGAAAGAAACTCGTAAGTTAGCTATAAAACTTCTTGAAGGTGAAAAGTATGAAAAACTTTATCTTACTGCCAGTGAAATTCAAAGGGTGCAAGATAGCGTTATATCCTTCCAGTCTTATCATATTGCTATTCGTGATAGTCTTTTGGTTGTTTCTTTTGGTAGCCTTGATTCACTCAATAGTAAACTAATTGATTATCAAGAAAGATATTTAGTTGAACGAAAAAAGAAACGTAGAAATGGTTGGATTGCAGCTGGTTCTATTGCTTTGAACGCTGTATTAATATTTGTGTCAAGTCGATGAGTAAAATTAAAAATTATATTCCTAAGAGTTGTGTATTAGCTGGTGTTGATATTCTAACTGTTATTACAGAGAATAAACAAAACGCTGGAAATCTCGGTAAATCTTCTATTGCTAATGGTGTAATTCAATTACAATCATTAGATTATGGAATTGAGATTTCTAACACACAAATGCAGAATACATATTTTCATGAACTTGTTCATCAAATGCTTAGTAGTATTGGTGAATTAGAATTGAGTGAAAATGAAAAGTTTGTTCAGAATATAGGAAATATGATATTTGAATTTCTTCGTACTGCTGATTGGATTAGGTTAGAAGATTTCAAACATAATAAGTTTTCTGATGCAGATAGTAATGCACCTTTTATTAAAGAAGGTATTGCTGAAATAAAATAATGTATGGTACATGGATTTAAGATAGAAAATGATAAACTAATTCTTGATGTAGAAGAAATACTTCAATATCCTTTACTTCAACAGATATATGCTCGTGATGATAGTAAAGATAAATCTTTTGCAGAAAAAGAATTTAGATTTATATTATATTTATCCGATAGAAAAGGTTATGTAACGAAAGCAGGACTTACTAAAAAAGAAGCGTATGCTTATGCTAAGTCTAATGCTGGTTTAGATGAATCTTATCTACCGGATAAAGTTGTTTTATCTGCTATTGAATTTGTAAAATCAAATCTTAATATTACAGCTGTTGAAGATTTAATTAATTCTACTATTAAATCTTTGAATCTTTCAAGTAAGTTAGTTCGTATATTAACTGATGGTATAGAAGATTTAATGTCGAAAGAACTTGAAATGAAAGATTTAGCTCTTTGTGAAGATACTCTTAAACAGATTATTAAAATTGCTAATGAAATTCCTGCACGAGTTGAAAGTCTTACTGAGCTTAATGATAAGTGGGATAAGATTGAAAAAGGTGTAACATCAATTCGTGGTGGAGCTGAATATAGAGATAGCTATGACGGAACAAATGATAGAGCATCTAACGCTCCTAACGAAACAGAAACATTATCGTAAAGACAATCGTTATGGTTATGAAACTGGTCGAAGTTCGTTTATAGATTACATACTTGAAGATAAAGAAAGTTACAAACCTTTATCTTCAAGTATTTGTCGTTTTACTGGTAAACCTTGGATTGATAGAGATAACGATTTTCTTATAGGTGAAAGTGGTGGTGTACTTATGAAAATAGACTTTGTTTTCGTAGGTACTGAAATATTTAGTCGTGTTGCAGACTTTTATGAAAAACATGGATGTTATTGTCTTGAACCGGATGATAGTCCTAATGCTATAAAGTTTTGGCAACATGAAATGGATAGACGAGTTAAAGGTGTTCAAGCATATTGTAAATTATACATTAAAGATATTACTGCTTATTTAGCAGCTAAATCTGATGCTGAACGTAAAGCTTTACTCCATAAAGTTCGTATAACTGGCGACCATTATAATTATCTTAACTATGGTCGTATCGAACGTGCTCCTAATGAAAAGGAACGTAAACAGTTAGATAAAGAGGGAAGATTTAAGGTTAATACTGTTGAAGGCTTTCCTCGATTTTGGGATGGAGATTATTGGAACTTTAAGATTGATGAGCTGATTGCTAACAATAGTTGTAACTTATGTAAGGCAAAAGCTCGTCGTAAAGGTTTTTCATATAAACGTGGTAGTCAAGCAGCTAATACTATTAACGCAAATAAGAATGTAACTGTTACACTTGCTGCCGACCAAATGGATTACTTAACTGAGAAAGGTGCTACATCTTATATGGTTAAAGTTAATCTTGATTGGTATGAAGATAAAACTTATTGGCGAAGAGGTTATTTAAGTGAGAACTTTGATAAAGGTATTGAACTTGGATATAAGAAATCAAAAGAAGGTCAAAAGGCTTTCGGATTTCGTAGTAAACTTTTAAGTGTTGCTATTGGTAAAAATGAAAGTGCCGCAGTAGGTAAGAAAGCTATTGAAACTGATTTTGAGGAAGCAGGTAAATGTTTTGGGGAAAATACTGGTTTTATAATGTCTGATGGACAAATTAAATTTGTTCAAGATATTAAAGTAGGTGATAAACTTATGGGACTTGACGGAAATCCTCGTACAGTATTAGCTACTATAAATGGTGAAGATGATTTATACGAAGTTACTCCTTTAAATGGTGAATCTCATGTTGTAAATAGTAAGCATGACATTTATATGATTTATAGGAAAAGTTATGGTAATATATGTAAACCGATTACTATGACTGCTCCAGATTATATAAATATGATTAAAGAACATCCTCGCTGGAAAGATAATCATGCTCTTATAAAAACATGTATTGATTTTGATAAAAAGAATGTTAAAATTGAACCTTATGTTTTTGGATTATGGATTGGTGATGGAGATAAAGATACATGTAGATTTACCAATGAAGATAGTGAAGTAATTGATTATTTAAAAGAATATTCAAAAAATAATAATCTTGATTATTCGATTGCAGATACTAATTCTAATGCTAAAAGAATTACATTAGTAAAATGTGAAGATGCTTCGGATAATTGGTTTAGACAAGAACTTTTTAATATGGGAGTTCTTCATAATAAATATATTCCAAAAGAGTACATTTATACTGATAAACAAAGTAGATTAGAATTTTTAGCTGGTATTATTGACACTGATGGTTCTTATGATTCTAAAAAACATAATTTTGAAATAGCTCAAAAAGACCCTGCAATTGTTTATGATATTGTTTATATTTGTAGAAGTCTTGGATTGAAAACCACTGTTTCAGAAAAGATTATAAGAGGTGTTACTTATTATAGAATTTTTATTTTATCTGGTTGTCATTTAATTCCTACTAAAATAAATCGTAAAAAAGCAGAAAATTATATTTCATTACAAAAGAATGTATTGGAAACTCGATTTGATATTAAACCTATTGGTCGAGGTAGATATTATGGATTTGAAGTAGATGGTGATAATCTTGTATTATTAGAAGATTTTACTATTACTCATAACTGTCCTAATCTTCAAAAGGCATTAGACGTTATGATGTCTAATAGTGAATCAGGTGCAATGCGAATTGGTACTATTCGTGTGTATGGTACGGGTGGTACAAAAGGTGCTAACTGGGAAGCTTTCAGTAATTGTTTTTATAATCCCGGAAAGAATGATATGCTTCCTATGGAAAATATCTGGGATGCTAATAGTAGACATGCTGTTTGTGGTTTCTTTTTTCCGCAGATATGGGATTATGAACCTTTTATAGAAGATGGTAATTCTTTACTGTTTGCTTCTTGGAAGGATGATTATGACAAGAAACGTGGTGCAGAAAAAGAGAAAGATGCTGGTGAATATAATATTTATGTAGGTCAACGTGCTAACAGTCCTAATGAGGCATTTACGAACACACAAGAGAACATTTTTCACAGTCCGGAACTTACTAATCATATTAACGCTATTAAATATGATAAGTCTAATCATTTTTATGAAGATGGTTGGTATATACTTGATGATGGACGTGTTAGATTTGTTACTAAACAGGAATGTATTGAACGAGCTATATTTGGTTCCGATAGATTCCATGAATATATAACTGATGTACCTCATAATTCAAAGACTGATGTTCATGGTTGTATAAGAGAGTTTTATTCTCCTATTCCAAATGATGGCAGTCTTTATTTTATTTCGTATGACCCATATCGTGTAGATAAAAATAAAGAAGAAGTTAGTACAAAAAATTCACTTGCAAGTTTTCAAGTGTGGATGCGTACTAACAGTAAAACTCCTTACATGGGTAAACGACTTGTTGCTTCTTATTGTGGTCGTCTTGATACTATGGAAGCTGTCGATAAACTTGTTCTTTATGCTTGTTTACGTTGGAATTGTAAAGTTCTTTATGAAGCTGGTACTGGTGAACTTGTTACTAATTTCAAGAAATGGGGTTATAGAGATAAGTTACTAAAAGACCCAAGTAGTTATATTAATCGTAGTGTTGATGGCCCTCGTATTACTGGTTATGGTATTGTAATTGGTGATGGCGATATTAAGTTAGAGGGTATGCGCATGGTGCGGGATTTCTTATACGAAATTGTCGGAAAAACGTCCGACGATACACCAATATATAGATTTAATCAAATTTATGATATAAGTTTCTTATTAGAGTTAGATAGATTTATATTTGGGCGTAATGCAGACCGATTGAGTTCGGCTATTGTTGCAATGTTTGAATTTCGTAAAGATTCCCTTTTACTTGAACGAGAAGCTAACTCAAAAAGTAAAACTAATAACACTGGTCGTAAAGTTAATAGATTCCTAAAATGAGTGAACGTGATTTAAGAGCAACTCCACTTGTTATGCCTGACCAGCGTGCAAGTACTGCTACAAAACAAACGAAAGCTTGGTACATTCCTAATTGTAATTATTGGATTAATCTTGCTATTGGTCAGAATGATAAAACTGTTACACAGAAATTTCTCGATGCTGCTAATGGTTTAGTAGACCCTAAGACTTATGAATATGTTCTTCGGAATTATATTGATAAGGTTGGTGAGAAAGCGGTAATGTATGGTGAGATACGTGATGTAGATTTTCTTACTCCTATTAAAGAACGATATATGGGAGAATTTATTAATATGTTCTCTAATTATCAAGTATTTAATAATGACCCTTCTGTAACTCTTGCTCGCAATAAAGTTCTTGCTGATAAAGTAATGGCTTATTGTAATCAAGAAATTATTAATCGTCTTAATGAAGCAGGATTTAATACTGGTCAAAAGACAATTAAGCAAGGTGAACTTAACGATATTATTGAGGAAGTTCTTAACGATTGGATTGATGATGTAACTATTACAACTCAAAAACGTCTTGAACTTATCAATACTATTGTTGAAGCGAAAGACAAGTATCAACAATGCTATTTCTATTGGTGGGCTTGTGAAGAGGTTTATACTTATCGAGAAGTTTATAAAGGTGATGTTTATCTTCAAGTAATATCTCCTCTCGAATATTATCGTATTGAAAGTGGTCAACGATATATCGAAGATGATGATGCAGGACTTCGTGTTTATCGAATGACTATTCCACAAATCATTGATAGATTCCGTGATGAACTTACAGATGCAGAGATGAATTATCTTAAAGATATTTATACTGTATCTCCTAAATATGATGCTCCTGATGGTATAGTTCAAATCTTCAATAAAACAGATTTTGCTGAACGTAAAGCTATCTTACATACTAATGCAGAAGCACTTCGTAGTGAAGCTCGATTATATGGTAAAGAAATTGATATTTATCATTATGTTTGGAAAACTGAAATTAAACAAGGTATTCTTAAACATCGAGATTTATTAGGAAATATCGTTGAAAGTGTTGTAGACGAGAATTATAAATTTGATGCTTCTGCTGGTGATATTGAAATTGAATGGGAATGGATAAATCAAGTTTGGGAAGGTTGGCGTATTGGTGGATGTCATAGTGGTATTTATATTAAGCCGCGACCTATCGAAGTGCAACGTGAAAGATTTAACAATTATAGTGATTGTAAATTACCTTATAATGGTATTGTAGGTTTACATAAAGATAATCTTCGTAATCCTATTCCTTTCCGTGTTTTACCTTATCTTGCTCTTTATCGTATTTATACTTTACAACAAGAACGTGCAGTAGCTAAGTTTAAGTCTTGGTTATTATTCCCTGAAAGTATTCTCGCTGATAGTAGCGATATGACTACCGAGGAACGTCTTGCTGTTGCGAATAAAGATAGTTTTTTACCGTTTGATGATTCTGATGCACAACCTAATGCTTTACAATCTATTCGAGAAGTAGCTACAAGTGCTATTACGAATTATATTCAAATGCTTGATAATCTTAAACAAGGTTTGAAAGCAGAAGCTTGGGAAGCAGCTAATATGAATAATGCTCGCTTTGGTGATGCCAAAGATTATGCAGGTAAGGCTGTTAATGAATCGAATTATTCTCAAGCAATGACCGGAAGTGTTTGGAGTCTTGAATGTTTTAATCTCTTCCGTGAACGTGATTATGTTGCAAATATTGATTACAGTAAGTTTGCTTGGATTGATGGTAAACGAGGTTCTTATGTAGACCCGACAACTAATAAAGTTGTTGTAGTTGATATTGATGGTTCTTCTGATTTCTCTGGTAATATTGGAATTTATATTCGTAATAATGCCGATGTTCAGAATAAGCTGAACATGATGAAAGAACTTGCATTTAGTGCAGGTCAGAATGACCAACTGGAAGTTGCTATTGAAGCTATTGAAAATAATAATATTACTTCTATTGCTAAGAATATTAAGAAAGCTATTCAAGCTCGTCGAGATTATGAACTTCAAATGCAACAAGTTCAACAACAAGCTCAAGCAGAAGTTGAACAAATTGTTAGTCAGCGTGAAGCAGCTAAACAAGAATTTGAAGCTCAACAAAATGCTCTTGATAGAGAACATGATGTTAATCTTGAGATTCTTAAACAAGAGGGTGAAAAAGAGATTTGGAATATGCGACTTAAAGTCGATACCAATGGAAATGGTAATATAGATAAGGATGAAGCTATGGCTGCTCAATCTGGTTATACTGCTTCTGATGTTAATAGAATAAAGTTACAAAAAGAATTAAAGCAATGATGACCGAGAATTATCGACGGCGAGCAAGAGAACCTGCAAGATAATGCTACTATAATTATTGATAATATATTATATATGGTATATCTTTGTTCATGTAATAATATTCAACTATAAATAAATACTAATATGGCTGTTGAAAAAGTTGTTATACCTGATGATGAAACTCAGGAGCAAAAACAAGAACGTCTTCGTAAAGAATTAGAAGAACGTAAAGCTAAGGAAGCTAAAGAAGCTCAAGAAGCTGAAGAACGACGTAAAGCTGAAGAGGAAGCTGCTCGTAAGAAAGCTGAGGAAGAAGGTGAGAAGGGTGGTTCTACTGGTAATGGTGAAGAAGAAACTGAACCGGAACAAGTAGAAATTGATGGTACTCTTTACACGCTTGATGATAACGGAAACGCCGTAGATGATAACGGTGAAATTAAGTTCACAAAAGAACAGATTGATGCAATGTCTGATGAAAATGCTAATGAATTAGACGGTGATTACATCGAAGCTATTTCAAAAGCCAGTGGCATTGTTATTAAAGATGAGAAAGGTGAACCTGTTAAGTTTGAACCTACGATTGAAGGTTTTGCTAAACGGGAAGCTGCTGTAAAAGCTCTTGGTGAACGAGAGGGTTTTGCAAAAGGTTTTAACGAGTTTTTAGCTAATAATCCTGATATTGCAGCTCTTGTTGAATATAAGAGTAAGTTCGGTACAATCGAAGGTTATTCGGCAAATGTAGATTATAGTAAGATTGAAATCAAAGATGATGATAACTTACTTGCTGATTTAATCTATAAAGCTGAAATTCAAAAAGGTACTTCTCCGGAACGTGCCAAACGAATTGTTGAGTTTGCAAAAGCAAATAATACTCTTAAAGATGATGCAACTGAAAGTCTTAATTGGTTGCGTAAAACTCAAGAGAGTGAGATTAAAGCAATTCGTGAACGTGAGGCCAAAGAAATGCAGGCTGAACTTGAAAAAGAAATTAAATACTTTGGTGTTTCGTATGAAGATGACGGTACTATTAAAGTTCATAATGCACCGGGTAGTCTTTATGATTTAATTGTTGTTAAAGGTCAGATTGGAGAATATGCTCTTCCGAAAGAAGGTCTGAGAATTAAGACAACTGATGGTGAGAAACTTATTTCTCGTCAAGAGTTATTTGATTATTTCTCTCGTCCTGTTCAAGAAATTAATGGAATGGTTTATAGTCAAGCACAAATTGATGAGATTAATCGTCTTTCTAATCCTGCTGAATTGGCTATGCGATTCATTATGAATCTTGATGGTGGAGTTGACCAACTGATTAAAGCTGAACTTGCTAAAAAAGAAGTTAAACGTCTTCGTTCATTAGCAAGTAAGACTGGTAAAAACAATGGTAATCCCAGAGTTCAAAAGACTGCAAAGGATGATAAAATTGTTTTACCTATTAAATAAAGCAAATGTTCTTGCCTTATAATAATAACTTAACCAAAAATCTAATTTACAATGCGTGAAATTGGAACTGTAAAATTTGACTCGAATCAATATACAGATGCTAATATGCTTCTGAATTTTGATTTGATTGACCCTGTTAAACTTAATCGTAATCTTACTTATCTTTGGGGTAAGGATAGTGACAAGTATCCTCTTCTTACTCTTACTGAGGGTCAAGGTGCTGTTACAACAAAAGTTAAGCTGAATGGTGGTGATACTCAATATACTTGGGAAATTGCTCCTCGCCAGCGTGTTACTTCTCGTCTGAAAAAGCTGGTATCTGATAAAACTGCTATTCAGCCTTACGGAACTGTTGAGGTTGAAATGGAGGATAATTGGTTTATTTATCAGCACACAGCTATTGCTCCTTCGGGTATGCAATGGCGTATTCAGAATGAGGGTATTGCTACTTCGACTGGTGGATACGTTTATCGTTTTACCAATATGTCGGGTGCTCCTATCTCGGCTGATGCTGTTGCAAAAGACTTTATTAGTGGTGCTATTTGGGCATTAGGTGCTTCGACTATTCCGGGTAGCAAGTCTGATGGAAACCGCTCGAATAACCAGTCGTTCAGCAAGGCAACCAACCAGTATGGTTACTATCGTTTCTCGAAAGAGATTGCTGGTAACATGGGTAATAAGGTTGTTAATATTGCCTTTGATACTGCATCTGGTGGTGAGCGTAGTCTTTGGATGCCTTACGAAATGAAGATGTGGGAAATCATGCGACGCGAGATGCTCGAAGAGGACTTGTGGTTCTCGGAGTACAACCGTGATTCGAATGGTATTATCCACTTAAAGGATGAAAAAACTGGTGAGGCAATTCCTCGTGGTGCTGGTGTTCTTGATATTCTCAAAGCCGTTGGTAATTATGAAACGTATTCTGTTCTGACACTTAATCGTTTCGACCGTATCATCACTCGTATCTTTGACAATCGTATTGACTCTACCGTTGAGGAACTTGTTCTTTATTGCGGTAAAGGTTTTGCACGAATGTTCAATGATGCTATCTACTATGATGCTCGTCTTAAGAATTACTTTGTAACTCTTGGTGATAACGAGATTAAGAGTGATGGCGAGATGATGTCTTATGGTAAGTATTTTAACCGTTACAAGATGTTTAATGGTAAGATTCTTACTGTTAAGATTGTTGATATGTTTGACCACGGTATTCGTGCTCGTCGTGACCGTGAAGCCGGTAATATGTATCAAGGTCTGCCTATTACTTCTTATAGTGCTGTATTCCTTGACCATACTATGGGTTCGAATGGTGAGCGTAATATTAAGTTTGTTTGTGAAGAGGGTCGTGAGTATAAAGTAGGTGTCTATAAAGGTATGGCTGAACTGCCTGCTTCGTGGGGACTTGCAAGTGGTACTCAACTGTCGGATACGAAGGATATTGCTTCTTATGAAGTTCTTGGTTCGCAGGGTATCAATATTGATAATCCTACTACTTCGTTCTGGCTTGATTTAGCTCTGAACTAAACACCCAATTTGAGTAGTAATAATCGAAAGGTTATTACTACTCATTAACATATAAAAGATTGAATAACTTAAAATGTTAAAAGTATGATTAAAGTTAATCGTTCAGTTCGTATTGAATGGAGGAACAATCCTTCTTCTTTTGAACTTCGGAATAAAGATGCTTTCAAAACTGACTTTCTTCGTCTTGGTTCTGCTATTCGTCCTGTTAATGAACTGCTGAGCCGTAGTGAGGAAATGCGAGTTCTTCTTCCTACTGTTGTTGGTGTATCCCCTATTGATAGTTCTTGGCAAGAACGAATCACTACATATTTAAATGATTTCCTTCTTGAGATTCCTGTTCATGGCTTAGAGTTCGATACTTCTTACGTTTTAGATTTAGGTAATCCTGCTCTGAAAAGTAATATCGACGAACTTATTGGTAAACTTAAAAAAGCTGATAAGATTAAGAATGAAACTGGTTCAGAACTTGAATCTATTGTTCTGAAACGGATTAAGGAACTTGATGAAACGGAACTTTATAAGTATGTTACTTTTGTTAATATTCCCGATTATATTAGTTGGAGATATTGCCTTTTAAGTAGCAAAGTTGCTAATAAGGTTGAAGACATTAATAAGAGCGTCAATATTCAATTTTATCTTACTTCGGATAGTGAGCGTAAAGCACTCAAAGCTGCTCGGACGAAACTTCGCACTGATGCTCTCAAGAAATATACAGAACTTATTAATAATCCGAATAGCGCACTTATCGACAATGTTGTTGTATCGACAGGTAGCGTAGGTGATTATTCAGAATTTATGGCAATGACTGCCGATGATAAGCAATCTGTTCTTCTTGAACTTATTGACAGTGATCCGCAGAAGTTTATTAGTATTGTTGATGATAAACATCTGGAGATGAAAGCTAAGATTACTATTTATCTTTGGATGAATATTATTCGACAACTTCCGAATAGTTCTATCATTGTCGATGCTTCTAATCCGGAAAATGTTATTGGTAATAATATTAATGATGCTATCTCGTATTTCTCGAATGATAACAACAAAGGTATTGTTGCCGAGTGGAACGCGAAGTATCGTAGTTTAAAAGGTTAGTCATGTATGAAACGGTAAAAGAGTTACACATCGAAATAGAGCAACGAATACAGCAGATAACATCTAATAGACATCGGAGTATTGCTCCTCAGTTTATTGATATGATGCTGAATCGAGCTGCCGTTAAATATATACAAACTAAATCAAATAGGAAAACTAATTATAAAGGCGAAGGTCTTGAAGATAGTAAAAAACGTGTAGATGATATTCAATCATTAAAACGTGAAACTCCGTGGCTTAAACTTAAACGTGATAAGCAAGATGCGGATTATCCAAATAGAGCTTTCGTTATTCTTCCGGGTGATTATCTAAAACTTATTTCTTCTACTTCTCGATTAACTTATGGTAAAACTCGACTTGTTGAGAATTTACATGAAGTTTATCCTGATGATGAAGTTAAGAATTTGTATTATCATCTAATAGATTTGTCTAAAATTGCCTTAACTGGTGATGAATTTAATGGACAAATTATTGTTAATGGGAATGAGATTGATATTTCAGATATTCTTTCTCTTTATGATAGTGATTCAGATAAGATTGATTTGTATGAAATTGCAGGTTTAACTTGTGATAGATTACGTCAAACTCTTTCTAATGAATATAATGTTTATTGGGAGAATCTGATTGGTCGTTATTATAAAGATTGTATTATTATTACTTCTAATGCAAAAGATGAAATTGCATTAAAAGTTAATAATACAGACATTCCTGTTATTACTTATAATACTACTTATGACGAGTTCATAAATGTAGGAAATAAGTTTTCTGAAAATGATTTAATTGCTACCGAAAATATTCGAGCTACTCTAAATAACTTCTATGGTAATAAAAATAGACATCTTAATCCAATAAGTGAACTTGTTGATGATAGGTTGTTTGTTTATTACGGTGATGATTTTTGTGTTGATGCGGTTAAGATTTCATATATTAAGAAACCACGTCTTTTTAATATTGATATTAACCAAATGTCAGATATGGAAGTTACACCTGATTTCATAGATAGTGTAGTTAGCGATATTCTTCTTGTTCTTAAAGATGACAGTTTTAGTGCTGTTAAACAACAATCAAATTTAGAATAGAAAATGAAAAGTGTAATTGTCGCAAATGATTTTCTGACAACACTTGCTAATAATGATGTTAGCAAGCTGACTCGCGGACAAGCTGTTCTTCTTAATTCGGCTGGTAAAGTCGTTGCAGCTGCTTCGGATGTCAAGGATGATGAGATGTTGCAGTTTGTTCTTGGTCTTGGTGATGGCAAGGTTAAACGCGGCGTTTGGATTAATCCTAAGTGGTCGAAGCAACATAAGGAAAAGTATCTTGCTCCTGCTGGTAAAACGTATAAGTTTACGAATCTCGTAGCTAATCGTGGTATTGGTTATCAAGGTTTCGATGCTGAGGTTATTATCTCGTGTAAGCCTATTAATTCTTTTGGTGGTTATCCTCTGGAAGTTTACAATGCCAGCGTAACTATTAACGGAATTGACGAAGCAAGTACTGATATTATTGCTCGTCTGAAAGTTGAGGTTGAAAAGACTTTGACTAAGATTAATGCTCGTTTTGGTGCTGATAGTATTACGATTGATAATTTCACCGAAGCAAGCGTTACGTTCACTGGTGCCGCAGGTTTTGAGTATTATGTGACGTTTGATGGTATTCTTCGTGCTACGCTTGAAGAGGGTGACGAGAATCAAACTCCGGTTGGTACTTATGATCAAGTTGCTAAACTTGAGAAAGAAGCAGATGTTGCCGGTGTAGGTTATAATCCTAATTTCAAGGAATATGACCGTGTTTATGGTGATATTTTTACAGCTACCGAGGGTGTTATGTATAACACTTATGTAATTACTTCTCGTGCTGATTTCACACATCCATTTAATTTACATACAGAGGGTTTACAGGTTACTCAATTTATTGCTATTGACAATACCGAGAGTACTGCAATTACTGCACTTGAAGGGGTATTAGCACTCATTAAGTAAGAAATTGATTTGTTAAAAATGTAACCACAAGGATAACTCCTAATGCTATTAATTGTGGTGTTAGGAGTTATTCTCTTAATGATGCTAATGTTATGTGACAAGTGGGCGTGCAACCTCCTGCCCCACCGGGGAGCGAGGCCGCAGGCCGAGCCATACAAGTTGCACCATTATTATTATTAATCGTCATATAACAATAAATACGATTAGTATTATGATAAAGAAAATATGGAATAAAATAACTACTTTTTTAAGTGGTTATTATTCAGAACATAAAGACGATATTATTATTGGTTTCGTCATTGCTACTGTCGTAGGTATTTTATTTAAGGCTACTGTTGCTACTTGGTTTATGAGTTTATGGATTACATTAGCTTATCAAATCATTACTTGTGGTATTCAAGCTGTAAGAAAGAAAGCAATAACTGGTCTTAAAATTCATCCTATTATTATTAACTTTGTAGTTGGAGTATTCATTTCGTTATTGTTCTTGGTATGGCAGTAATTAATCTTCGAAATGTTGTAGCGCTCGGTGTGCTTGAAGATGGTGTATATCCGAGTGTTTATAATGGCCAAACCGGAGAATATATTGGTACAGTAGATGGTGAAGGTGCTGGTGTTAAAACAGTTCCTACATTATATATGTACTATCGAAAGAACGGCCACCTATATTTATATAGGACAAAGGAGAGGATTGAAATAGACTTAACTAATGTAACTGCTTACGATAATAGTGCTCTATTTAAGCTAACTGAAAAATCTGATATTAGTTCTGCAAAAATTACTGAGTTTGAATCTCGAAATATTGATGCAGGACATTATGAATATAAAGTTCCGTGGGTTAAATCAACTCAACAATATCTTTATATACTTGTACCGATTGTTCGTTCTATACATACAATTACAGTACAAGGTATCATAAGTAATCAGATATTCACTCTTACTGGTATTTATGTTCACGAGGGTAAATCTTGGTGGATTTATCGGACGAATGTAAAGACCAATTTTGATTTTAATGATGCTGTTAATGAGATTCTTGATGTTCAAGTATATGTTCGTGAGCTTACAGCTGAGGACTTAAATCCTGTTGAACAACTTACAAAACTTTTATTTGAACATATTAATAATAAGTTTAATCCTCATGAGGTAACAAAAGAACAAGTTGGTCTTGGCAATGTTGATAACACTGCCGATATGGATAAACCTGTATCTCGACCTCAAAAAGAATATATTGATGCTCTTGAAAATAGGGTTAAAGGTTGGTTCAAACAGTTGAATGTTTGGATTAACAATCATGTTACAGAAGTTAATAAGAAGTTTCAAGATGTTTGGGCTGCTATAAACAAGAAACTTGATAAAGAAGATTACGAGAATGACAAAGATAATTTCAATGCTCATATTCGTAATTATGATAACCCTCATAGAGTTACTGCCGCACAAGTTGGTTTACCAACTGCCGCAAGTGACATTGAGAAATTAAAACAAAAAGCTCAAGAGCTTCAAGGTTTGCTTATTAATAAGCAAGATAAAACTTCTGAAGAACTTGTTACTGATAACAAACGTATTGTAGATGCTATTAATGAGATTTATGGTATTGTTGTAGAACACAATAATCATGTTAGTAGCAATAGTATTAATCTAATTGAAGTTACAAGCGAGATTCCTACTACGTTTGAAGATGGTACACTTTGGATTCGTATTCCTCGAAATGAGGAAGATTATATAACAATTAAGATTGAAGCTGTTCCGGTTGATTCTACTATACGAATGATTAATTCGGAAGGTAAAGAATCGGCAGGTGTTGGCAGTGCAAGTCTTGAATGTTTAATTCAAAGTCGTTTACATTATATTGTAGAAAAAGAGAATTACATTACAAAAGATGTTTATGTCGATGTGGGTGTTGAAGATACGACAATTAATGTTGTTCTTACACCTAAGACTAAAAAGACATTAACTGTAAATGCAACTCCTGATAATGCTTTAATTATATTTACTGATAAACATTCTAATGTAGTTATTGCTCAAGGTACTGGTACTCTTACATATGAAACTTATGACCCGCGTGATATTTTGATTCAGGTTGGTGCAAGTGGATATGAAACTTACGAAGAGCGTATTACGTTAGATGAGAATATAATTCGTGATATTACTCTTACAGCTCTACCAGTTGAACAAGGTGCTGTAAGTCTTACGGTAGTCGATAGCGAAACAAAGGCCAAAATAGCCGCATACGTCTATGATAAGGACACGGGTGGTATATTAGGTCAAGTCACAAAAGATACGCCGCTACAACTCACCGGAGATGTCAATACGAGCCGAATTTTGAGGTTTGTTTCGTCGGGTTATATAGAGGTTGAACAACTGGTAACTTATGCAATTCCTACCGCAGAAGTTACTGTTGAAATGGATAAAGTTCCAGTTCAAACTGGTACTATCTATGCAACTGCTGTAAATACTGAATCTACTGCTTTAGACGGTGTTACGTTTGAGTATAAACTCAGTACTGAAAGTAGTTGGAAACCTCTTGGTAATGATGAATCGACTACTGGTAAATCTGAAGCTGTTACTGCTCCAGTTGGAACAAGTGTTGATTTCCGAGCTTCTAAAACTGGTTATATAACTAACACTGGAACCGGTGTTATTACTAATAGTGAATCGAGTGTTACTATTGTACTTGAAGAGGTTCCTCCTGAACCTACAACTAAGGAATATTACATATATGTGGGTGATAGTGAAACACATCAACCTATTCAAGGTGATACAACTGCTTATTTGTGGGTTACTGATAATTGGGTTAAACAAACTCTTAGCGGTTCTTTCAAAGGTTTTAATTATACTGGTGAACCCGGTAGTACTATTAAAGTTAAATTTGAATCGGTTGGTTATGATACATTAGAACAAGATGTTACATTACCGACTGATGGGGTTGAGCCTATTCAAATAGGTTTATTAATGGTTAAGAAAACTCCTCCTGAACCTACAACTAAGGAATATTACATATATGTGGGTGATAGTGAAACACATCAACCTATTCAAGGTGATACAACTGCTTATTTGTGGGTTACTGATAATTGGGTTAAACAAACTCTTAGCGGTTCTTTCAAAGGTTTTAATTATACTGGTGAACCCGGTAGTACTATTAAAGTTAAATTTGAATCGGTTGGTTATGATACATTAGAACAAGATGTTACATTACCGACTGATGGGGTTGAGCCTATTCAAATAGGTTTATTAATGGTTAAGAAAACTCCTCCTGAACCTACAACTAAGGAATATTTCGTATTCGCTGTTACTGAGAAGAATGCACCTGTTGAAACAGTTACTGCTGCTTCTGTATTAGTTGATGATGAATGGATTCCTCAAGATTTACGAACTGTTGTAGCAAATATCGGATTTAACTATACTGCTATACCGGAAACTGTTATTAAAGTCAAATTCGTTGCTACTGGATTTATTACTGAAGAAATTGATGTTACTCTTCAAACTGAAAGTGATGAATCTTTAATCGTACCTGTTACTCTTCGTTTTGAGAACGGTATTGATTATATGCAAATCGAAGGTGACGGTACTAAACATCCTATATTTAGGGTTGGTAATGTCGAATCTAATTAACGGTTTAATGATATGAAAGAATCAGTAATTCGCAAAGTATTTTGTGCCTTAAACTGGCCTCCGAAAACTGGTGCTTTTCAGAAGTTAATTACTTTTGTAGTTGAAGGTTTAGCCACTAAGGCTGAATCTTCAACTGTTCAACAATTACAAACAAAAGTAGAAACTCTTGAAAGTACTGTTAATACATTACAAGAAACTGTTACTACTTTAAGTGGTAAAGTAAGTACATTAGAGAGTAATTATACTTCTTTGGAAAGTCGTGTAACTGCTCTTGAAACATCACAAGGTTAATATTAATCTACAACTATGGCACAACTTAATCTTCTTGAACGAGCTACGGAAGCTGTCGTAATGCTTAATGGTAATCGTCGGCAGGTTCTTGATATGTGGCTTAATGGTAAAAAAGTTTGGCCAATAGATGAACCTGTTGTAGAATTAGCTGTTGATAAAACTCTTGTTATTCTAAATAAAGATAATAATTATCATGATACCATAACTGTTTTCGCAAGTGATACAGCTGAATGGGAATTTGGTAATTAGTTTGTTATTATAGTTAATCGACCAAAAAAAAAACAAATGGCAACTATTCCGAGTTATTTATCATGGGTTCCTAAAACTGGTACTGGAAATACACAGATTAAGATTAATTCTGCGAATCCTTATACTGGTCGTACTGATAGAAGTACTAAAGTTCCCGGTAAGATTGTAGGAAAGTCTAATGCAGTTACAGTCACGGTTCTTGAAAAGGCTGCTGACGAATTTATTACTCCCGATGGTTTAACTATTAATGTTGCTAAAGGTGGTGAAACAATTCATGTAACTGGTAAGTCTAACTCGAAACTTCTTACATTTACATGGAAAACTAACTTCGGTATTGCAAACGTAACATCATTTAAAGTTAATGGTAGTACAACAGCTACATCTGGTACTGCTATTACTGGTGACCCCGGTGCTACTGGAAAATATACTTATGATGTTACAGTTGTTGTACCGAAGAATGAAACTATTAAAGCTCGTTCTGCAACTCTTGAAATTAAGGGTGAAGGTTCGACTGTTGTTAAAACTATTACTATTACTCAGGCTCTTGGTGACAGTTATCTGTATCTCAATTCGCAGGGTACAACTACCGCAACTGTTACTATTCCGAAGGGTGGTGGTGAGCAGACTCTGAGTGTTCTGTCTAATGACGAATGGACATTCGAACCTGCTGAATAAATTAATTAATCATTTATGAGTGTTATCACTAATAAATGGAATGACGGGAGTGGAGATTCAATTAATATTGAATCTCCCTCTTTTCAAGGAAATCAGACTGTTAAAATTTCATCACCTGTTCAAAAGGGTACTTCTAAAAGAAGTATGAAGTTTATTGGAAAGTGTAAAAAAGATTCCAGTAAACAAGTTATTCTTACTGTTGAACAAGAAGCATCTACTTATACATATGATTTAACGTTAAATAGTGATAATACTGAAATTGCCGCAAAAGGTGGAACTACAACTATTACAGCTGTACTTAAAACGTATCGTAATGGTAATTTAGTTAGTACAGATAATGTTACACCAGTTCTATCAGGAAGTGCTACTGGATTTTCTATATCTGGTACTAAGGTTACTGCAAGCAATCGAACTACAACTGTTGGTAGTAGGAGAAGTATTGTTGTAACTGGTAAATATTCAAATACATTTGATGGTCAAACAGTATCATCAACTATTACTATTTATCAAGAAGCCAATAAGGCTTCTTATGGTGCTTTAACAGGTGGTTCTGTTTCAGCATCTGATATTCCTGCAAGTGGTGGAACTTCTTCGACCAGTATTTCTAATATGTCACAGACAATTAGTTATACATCTGGTTCGACTCGTGCTGGTACAGTTACCAATTCAAAAACAAGTGAAATTACAGTTTCTTCTCTTGGAACAACAGTTAAGGCAAGAACTAAGGTTGGACAAGTTACTGTAACTTATACTGGTGAAGGTGGTGTAACTGCCGATAAAACTGTTAATATTTATCAAGCTGAAAATAAAGTAACTAATAGTAATTATAATCCTCGAATTACTGCTTACGGAACTCCTACTATAAGTATCGGTAGTGGTTTGACAGCAGCTGGTGGTTCTGCGACTGTAAGTGCTTCTGTTACTAATACTGAAACTTATAATGCTTTGTATAGTTCGGGTGCTACTGGCCCAAATCAAACACGAAGCATTGGTGGTAGTTTATCAATTTCTATGACTGTTAATGGTAATAGTAGATTCAGTTTATCTGGAAATACGATTACTCATAGTAGTATGGGAACTAATGAAACTACTGATACTATTACTATAAAAGCTGTAAATGACGGAGATAGTTCTAAATCAGCTACGGCTTCTAAGAGTATAACAAACCGTAAAACTGTTAAATCTACTTCTGGTGGTATTTATACATATGGTGATGTAATAGCTGGTACAGTAACAAATGGTATTATTCCTGCAAGTGGTGGTTCTGCTACTGCTACAGCTAGAAATGGTACTCAAAGTTGGAACAAGTCTGCTACTATTACTACTTACCAATATGATTCTGGTTCTACAAAAGATGTTACAACTGAAAATGCTTCAAGTGGTGTAGATGAGGTTGTACCAAATGTTGCATATATTGAAGCTACTGCATCTTCAAAAGGAACCACTGTTTCTTCTCAAACTACTGTAAAAAGTCAAGTTGTTATTTGGTCAGCTAATGGTAAATCTGCAAGTGGAACAATGTATATTTACCAAGAAGCTAACTCAATAGATTCTTATAATTACAGTAGTTGGAATATTGCTATTTCGGCAAATCCTACAACTATTGCTGCATCAGGTGGAACTTCTATTATTACAACCAGTTGTACTCGTTCTAAAACTCCTATTTATACATCAGGTTCAACTGGAACAGCAACAACTGAAAGTGCAACTCCTACATTAGCTTTAACAACTAATCCGGGAGGTTTTACATTAAGTGGTAATAAATTAACAGCAGTTAAAAATCCTATTGGTCCAAAAATTGCTACTGTAACTGCAAGTTATTCTGGTGCTACTTCAAAGTCTATAAATGTTACACAAGCAGCTGGCCTGGATGGTATTGGGTATATGCAGATACAAGGTGATGGAATAAAGCATCCCATTTTTAGAGTAGGTGGTGCTACAAGAAGTGTTGAACCTATGTCTATTAATGAAACTTCGGAAACTGCATCTGATGAAGATGTAAGTATATTTGCAAGTATTAAGAAATTTCTAACTAAATTTGTTTAAATTATGGCTAAAATAAATAAAGCAGCTCTCAAAGCATATTTTCAAACTGGAAAAATACCTACTCAATCTAACTTTGTTGATTTAATAGATAGTGTTATGAATATTCCCGATGGGTGGGTGGATTCAACATTAGTTCTTGGTAATGGTGATAAAAACGGTGCTCCTTACGTAAATGGTTATAGATTTATTAATAATAGGGATAGCAGTACTTATTTAATTATTTCTTGTTGGGATAATGATTTAATGGATAATGTTCCTGTTTTATTATTTTATTTTCCAACTGATAGTCCAAGTACTAATTCTGATACAATAACTTATCATGTTTTAACAAGTGATGAAATTAGGGACATGCATCGACAATTAAATGGGCCTTTTAATGGATCATCTGATGATAATATTGTTTCAGCTATTAATTATTTAGAGTTAGGTTGGTTTAAAATATTTAATAGATATAATAATAATCCTCCTGCACCTCGTGTAATACAAAATTATGAAAGTACTTACTTTGTATATCCTTGTAAACAAGATAACGAATGGTACGTAGGCTATGTAGTAGAAGATGAGGTTGATATGGGTGGTTCTAATCAGTTATATAGAATTACTCCGGTTGGTAATTCTCAACTCCTATGGTATGTTCCTGATGATCTTATTATTAATGAGTTGAGTGATAATAGTAAATGGACGAGGAAAATTATGTAGATTCTAACTAAATAAATGTTAGAATCTACTATTATAATAATTGTTCATTATTGATAGATGGAAATATTAATAATGCTTCTATAAATGATTGTAGTTTGCATGGAGGTGGAACTTCAAATTCATGTAATATTAGAAAATCAGATGTTAAAGTTATAACACTTGAAGCTGGAACTGTTGAATATTCTGATATTATATATTCTATTTTGAATGATTCAGTTTCAGTCAAAGGTTGTAAATTACGTAATTGTACTATTTATGGTGCAAAATTTAGTTCTGAATTTACTGAAATAATTGGATGTTAAAGTGCATTCAAAACTGTTTTTAATGGTAGTGCAAATAAAATAAAAGGTTTTGTATTTGGTTGCAATTTCAGTGGTTTGGAAAGTATTCCCGGTGTTATGAAAGGTGTTCAATGTTGTAAATTCAAATCTACGTTATTATCACAAGGTATAATTTTTGCGGATATATTTGGTAACAAAAATGCTTCTACAAATGGTATGAATACGGGTGTATAAATTAATAAATTAAATTATGAAAAAGGTCTATTGTAAATTCCTACCGTTCAAAGGATATTTATGTATGACTTTATTATGGTGGTTAGTAATTCGTACTGAATACAAAGATAAGATAACTCCTACTGTTGAACGACATGAATCTTGTCATAGTTATCAACAAGTAGTATTATTTATATTCAGTCTTATTGTAAGTATCATATTAAGTCTTACTACAAATTATTCTTGGTGGTGCTTATTATTAACTCCAATTATTCCTTTAATTGCTTACGTGATTAGTTGGATAATTGAAATCATATTACCTCCTTATAATCGAGCTTATAAGGATATTTGTTTTGAAGGTGAAGCAAGAAGTTTAGAATCTGATAAAGATTTTAGAAAGAAATTGTTTCCTTTTAGTTTCTTAAAATATATTCCAAATAAGAAATACGGTGGTCGATGAAATTGATGAATGGTAAATGGAACAACTCGTAGGACATTTTGTTGAGTTATTCAGTACTCATTTTGATTTATCATTTATGCTTTGTGTAAATGTTTTAACATATATACTTATTAAAGCAATAGATGATATTAATGGTGATAAATCTGTTGGCACATGGACTAAACGACTGGTTATGCTAATTAGTTGTTTTGCTATTGCCGCAGGATATATAGCAGGTGGATATGAAAATACTACAATTCTTATTAATTCTGCTATTCTTGCACCAGTTGCTTGGAGTTGGATATTCAAACCTATTCTAAAAAAGATTGGTGCTGATTATAAACAAAATCATTAATTAATTAAGATGATTACTACTATGGCATGTGGTGGAAAGAAAGGTGGTAAAAAGACCACTGGTAAGAAAGTAAAGAAATAAATTGTTAATAATATAACAATTTATATTGTTAAAGATTGAATTGAAATGGTGAGAGGTGTTACTAATGTAGCACCTCTTTTTTATAGTGAATATGGTGGGAAATCGACTATTTTAACGTATATTTGTTAGTAGCCCAATATAATATACCTATTAATATTAATCCTCTTATACGCCTATCTATGTTCGATTATACAGCTATTATAGTAGCTATAATAACATCCATAAGTACGATTGCTGGTATTTATCTAAAAGAATGGTTATTTCCTAAACGTAAAGAACAAAAACTCACTATTGAAAAAAGTAATTGTTATATAGAACTTGATAAGATATGTGCTTCTATTCGAGATACTATTCACGCTAATGCTGTTTATATTGCTTATTTTCATAATGGCGGTCATTTCATTAATGGTGTAGAAATGGATAAATACACTGTTGTTGGTGAAGATTATGATTGTTGTGTAGTATCTTATAAGAAATCTTTTAAGGATGTTCTTGTTAATAATTTTCCTTATTTATTTCATAATCTTCTTGTTAGAAATCGTCATTATTGTAATGATGTTAGTAAATATAAGTTTCAAGATAGATGTTATAAAGATGAACTTGAAAGTAGAGGTATGAAGTCTGCTTATACTTTTCTTATTAAAGACCCTATTAAAGAAACACCTATTGGTTTTATTTCTCTTGAATATAATATCGTAGAAGGATTTAATCCTGATGATGAAAAATATATTTGGAAAAAACAAAATACTATTGCTAATCTTTTGAATCTAAATAAGTAAGATATGGGAACACTTAATCAATATGCAGCTCGTATTGCAAACATGGTTAATCAACCTAATAATCACGAACTTAAAGAACGTGTTAAGGATATGATTAAAACTATGTTTGCAAATCGTATTCGACAAAGCGTTGAGAAAAATGGAATAGATGATATTCTTAAACTTACTTTTATTGCTCCCGTTGAAGAGTTGAAATATAGTGATATTCTTCCTACTGAATATCGAGTTGCTAATAAAATTAGATTGTTAGGAACAAAGTACAAAGTTCCTACACCAGTGCGCATACAAAGTGATGCGCCTTTTGCGTTTGTAGGTGATACTGTTGGTAATGGATATATGTATGAGAGTTCTATTACATCTCTTAAACTGCGTCAAAGTGGGCGTCCAACCCACTCTCCCACCGGGTATCCACGAGCTTATATTATATTAAACGGTCATATAATTATTGCTGAAAAAGTTGGTACAAAAGATATTGATGATAGACGACCAATTAATGAAGTAATGATTACAGGTATATTTGAAAATCCTGATGAAGTTCTTTCGTTCTTTAAGAATGAAGATGGTCAAGATATTGAATTACCTTTACCTAATGATATGCTTGAAAGTATAATTCAAGAAATACTTAAAACTGAATTTGGTATTTATCCTCAAGATTTGGATATTAAAACAAATAATAATAATCCTACTATTGCTCAACGTGGTAATGGTCAAGATTAACATTAGGTTTCTATCATTATGGTTGATAACGAATATTATTGGAGAGATTTTGTTAAAGAAGTTCAAATACAACTTAATTCTTTAATTAAACAATTACATCTTGCTTATGAACGACGCAATGATTGTATTTATAATATCAAAGATAATCTTGCTAAATATCAAGAAGCTGGTGTTGATGTTTCAGTAGTATTCGATATTGATAATCGTAGTAAGATTTATTTTAATAAGAAACAAGATGCTCTACTTGGTACTAAACTAATGAGTTATATTCGTAGTTATAATTACTTAGTTTATGAACGTCTTGATAAACTTGATGATGATATAGAAACTCTTGCTGCTCTTAAAGAATTACCTTCTGAAATGTATATTTATATGCAAGATGAAGTTAATAATGAGATAGCTAATTTACTATGTAAAGGTAATAATTATTCTTTTGGTAGTTCCGTAGGTTATGTTTATGTTTACTATAAAAAGACGATGCCCGGTGATGTATGTAGTGTTGTCGATTGGGGTGCTACAAAAGACTTAAAAAAGAAATTGTTAGAACAAGGTATTAATATACGAACTGCTGATAATCCAAATGGTATTCCTTATTTCATATATTATGATTATGACTGGTGCATAAAAGCTGTATATCATAAAGTTAAAGGTCGAATACCGCAAAGTGTTTATTACAAATTCAAATTTGGTCACACAAGTAGTGCTTATGAAAATGGTGAAAAAACTATTGACAGAACACCTTTTGCAATGAAAGGTAAAACTGTTGATGAAATTGCAACAAATCGAAGACTTAATTGTTTCAATAAAATTCTTGCAATTTGTTTTAATCATCCTGACGAAGCTATTAAACTATATCGAAATAATCTTCCTAAACAAAATAATGCTTTATGATTGATAATAATATATTTATTAGTAGTGCTACATTAATTCCAGATATGTATAACGATTATAATATACAAAGTGATGATTTTGTAAGTCGTTTTCCTATTTGGATTGCAAATGCTTTGGAAGAACTCAAATTCATTCAAGCTTATGTTGATATAGAAAAAGATATTGAATTTGACGACCATCGTTGTCAATTACCGTGGGATTTTCGTGGTATAATTGACGTCATTATAAATAACAAAAAAGCTGTTCTTAAAAATTCAGCTGAATTTAACAAAGATACTATTACTGAAAAAGTAACAACTGTTCCGACATATACTCCTTATCCCGGTATTCTAAATGCAGATATAACAAGTCCCGGTGATAAAAATGATAGTTTTAATCATGCTTCTGTTGATAAAGAGCAACCTTATTATTACATTAGTAATAACTGGATTCATACTAACGTTGATTACGGAACTATTCATTTAAGATATAGAGCTTTACCTGTTGTTTATGATAGTATTATAAATATGGATGTTCCTCTTATTTATAATAACGGCCCTCTTAAAAAATATCTTAAACTTTATGTTCTTAAACAAATGTTATTAAGAGGCTATAAACATCCGGTTGTAAGTCTTACAGCAAACAATCCTTATACAAATCCTGCGATAGGACTCGATAGAATGAGAATACAAGTTCGAGTTTCTTGTAACAAATTTAGTAACGACCGTCGAGAGAATATTGCTACTATTCTTCGTACATTAGAATAATAGAAATTATGAAAGTTTTAGGTCTTGATTTAGATAATTCACCTCATATTGCACAAGATAAATCTTTGCGATATGCTAAAAATATAACTATTGATAACAAAGGTCAAAGTTATTTTAATGAAAGAGGATTTGATTTCATAGGTGAATTAGATGATATTCTTGAAAATCATCCGACAAATCGGCATATCATTCCTTATATTTATAGTGATGCCAATAATCATAAATATAATATTATAGGTACAATTCCAACTAATGTTGGTGTTGTACTTTTTTGCGTTGTAGAACATTGGAACAATGTAGATAAATCTGATTTACAAACTAACGACGCTATTATATATCTTAATCTCGATGATAATAATCCAACTGTAAAACGTTGTCTTTATAGTACATCCGGTGCATTTGGATTCAGTATTGATAGACCAATTCATGGAGATTATATATATAATTATAAAGAAAATTTAATTGTTACATTTACTGAGGGAACTGATGAATCAGCAAATGAAACAAGAATTATTAATTTGACTGACCCGTTTTATGATGGTAACAATGGAGATGATACTGCTATAGGATATGACATCAGGGTTGATGAAGTTGATTCGTTTAATCTTATTCCAAATGTTACTTATCCTGAACTTCAATTAGAAGTTAAAGACGGTGGTAATCTTAAAACTGGTGCTTATCAAATAGCAATTAAATATCGTCTTGATGATGGTACTTATACAAACTATTCTCCTTTGAGTACATCACTTATTGTTTGTGGTAATTACGAAGAAGATTATGCATTAAGTATCGAAATCAATAAAAATATTACTATTAGTTTTAGAAATAGTGGTATTAAATATAAACATTGTAGATTTGCTATTATTTATATTACTGATGAAGCTCAATTATCATATGAAACTGATGACATTTCAATTAATGGTATAAGCACTACTCATATTGTAAGCGATGTTTCGTATTTATCTACTATAAGTCTTGATGATATTTTTATTAAAAATATATCATATATTCGAGATAACACTCTTGTTAATTTCAATAATAGACTTATTAGAGGTAATGTAAAAACTCTTGATTATAGCAAACTTGATAGTGAACTTAAAGAATTTACAGAGAACAATCTCGATGTTCAATTAAGTTGGAATCCGAGTTCTTCTTATATTAATAGTACTCGACGTTATTTCAAAAGTGGTGAAGTTTATGTTCTTTATGCTGGATATTATGATTATAAAGGTGACCTTGTAAATATACATCATATTCCTTGGAAAGCTAACAATTATGATATTGAAGCATATCCCGTAGGTTCTACTAATCAAAATGCTCATAAAATTCCTTATAAATCTGAAAATATTAGTAAGATTATAAGTCCGAGTTGGAAGAGTTTACCTGATATTGATGCTGCTGAACAAATAGATGAAATTGCTAAAACTGGAGTTGGTAGTAAGAATCCTACAATAGCTCGTAATCGTTATTTTACTTTATACGGAGTTTCGACTGCACATACAACAGTTAAAGCAAAAGGTCGTTCTTTAACAAAAGGTAAACTGAAATTACCAAGTCTTCCATTATCGTATACAACTGAAGATTCTGAAGGTGGAGTTAATCCTTCTGATTATCAAGTTGTAGTATTGGAGATAACAAGTGAGAGTACATCGAGTCAATTAATTGGTGTTGAATGTAGTCCTATATTTGGTGGAGATAGTTTAATACCTGCTGGTATAAATTTAACTACAAAAGTTTATGATGTTACATCGGTAGTTAAACAGATTGATTCAGAAGAATCTGAAGTTGAAACTGGGTATTATGAAGTTTCTGAATCTAATCTTTTAGCATCTGATAGTAAATCTACATTTATTGGTAATACAATTAATACCAAAACTAATTTCGTAATTAATCTTGATGCAAAAGAAACTAAATATATTTTAATTGAAGCTCGATTAAGTTATAAAGTTAATGGTTCAACTGCTCCGACATTTAATTGGTTAACTCAATTATATTCTACTTCTTCTGAATGGAATCCTACTTATACATTAAGTCCTAATATTAATATCAAAGCTAATCTTGCTGGTAAAACAGATTTAATGAATAAATATATTAGTTCAATAGTTTATTTCTTTGTTGAACATAATATTAATAATTCTCGAATTGTTACACAAGGTTTCGCAATGCGAGATACTGAAACTAACAATTTCGGTAAGAATCAAACTTATAAAAATCCTTTTGGTGGAGATAACGCAAGATTTTATACATTTGAATATCTCTATAATAAGATAAATAGTATTCGAGGTAAACTTAAACCTCTATACTTTGAAACTGATGTTCTTAAATTTGTTAAAAATGAAGAACTTGATGATGATATAAAAGTATTTCCAGCTAAATGGAAAGGTGAAGATTTTGATGGATTTAATAATAATCCTAATGAATCTGGAACTCGATTCTTAGATGCTGACATTAATAGTCTTACAATTGATACTTCTCGTGCAACCAAAGACGTTTCACTTGAATATATCAATGCTAATATTAGTTCTCAAAACAATATTGCTGGCGACAGTTATTATCGTATCGAAAAAGGTTTTGATGGATTTAATAAAGGTACAGATAATGAGGAATGGGCAAGAGGATATATTGCCGATTTAATTAATAATTCTGAAACACTTTATTCTGATGTTAATAATCAGAAACTTCAAATTGCATCTAATGTAATTAATATTAAAGGTTCTTCTGAAGTAATAACTTCTTTAGTTGGTGATACATTTATTGGATATATAACACTTCGAGCTACTGCTCCATCATCTGATTATCGTTATGGTGATGCTCAAGCAAAAGAATTAGATAGTAATGCTACTGTTTATCGTTGGATATTTACTGTTCCTCTTGAAAGTAAATTCAATATTCTTGCTCGATTCAGTGTTAATAACGTAGATAAATCTTTTAAATATCACGATAAACGTGGTAATGAATTACGTGAATTTTATCAATTAAGTTATCAAGTTGATAATTTCATAAATAGTAGTGCTGGTAAAGGTTATTCTCCTGTTTATAATGAGAATGGTATTGAAACATTTACTTATTTTGAAGAAATTCCCGGAACTCAAGACCATCCTTATCGTATAATTCGTAGTCAATTACAGAGTGCTGAAAATGCTAATCTTAATTGGCGATTATTTAGAAGTGATGATTATAAAGATATGCCTTTTAATCGAGGTGAAATTATTGCATTGAAAACTGACAATAAAAATCTTTATATTCAACAGACTTATGGTCTGCATTTATTACAACTTCGTGATACACTTTCTAATACTGATGAAGGTACTTCGTATTTAGGTACAGCTGATATATTTAATATGGAACCTCAAGAGGTTACATATAGTCCCAGTGGTTATATAGGTTGTCAAAGTTATTTTGATACTCACGTTAATGTTATTGGTTATTTTGTTATTGATGCAGTTCATAGACGTATCTTCAATATCAATGGAGATAAAGTAAGTAATATGACTGCTCTTAATGCTCTTAAATGGTTTGACGGTAATCTTGTAAAAGATGTAATTAATCCATTTAAGAATAATGGTAGAATTTGGGCATTTAATGAAGATACTAATATCTTATATTTAGTCCAAAATGTTAATAATAAACAATTCACAATTAGTTTTAGTCCTATTGCTAATGCTTGGATTTCATTCCATGACTATAATCCTATCGTAGGTATTACCAATCGAAATGGATTATTTTGGTTTGATAAACATGGTATTTATGCAATATCTAAAAATAATTATGGTCGATTCTTAAAAGATGATACTGGTAATCAACTTATTAAAGAATCATATATTAAATTTATTCTTAATGATAATAATAGTTATAATAAGTTATTAAATAATATTGCTTGGAAAGATAGAGTTGATATTGTTAATAATTTATTACCTGCTATTAACGAATTTGAAAAAACTATTAATGAAATATTGGTTCATAATGATGACCAATGTACTGGTTATAAACTTGTTAAATTTAATGATATTTGGTATAATGGTACAACTGGTGTTAATAAAGTAAATCTTTGGAGATTTAATAATGTTAATGATATACACAAACAAATACCTTTTATGATTACTGATTTAGTTGTAGATGAATCTGCATTAAAACGTAAAGCTAAATGGTATGATATTAATAAGTTCATTTGTCAATATGTTTATTGTATAATGAAATTTAATAATAGTGATAATAATAGACTTTGGGAACTCATTGATGTTAATCCTGAATGGATTCTTGATAATCGTAATAATCAAAGGTAATTTGTAACAACTTGTACGGCTCGGCCTTCGGCCTCGCTCCCCGGTGGGGCAGGAGGTTGCACGCCCACTTGTCGTGTTACTCAAACTTTTAATGGTATGTCTAATCGTAAAGTTAATCCTGATAGTCTTCGTCAAGTTACTCGTTATATTAATGAGTATTCTCAACATATTTGGGATAACGAATTAACTGGTGATAAAGAATTTGTTCGTGTTAAAGAAAATAATAAACTTAAAACTGTTCGTTCACGTTCAAAAGATGGTAAATATTATTATCCTTATGCTTCATATGAAGGTGGTGCTAAAACTATTGGTCCCGGTTTTAAGTTAAATGATACTTCTGATTTTACTAAATCTGTTAAAGCAAAAGGTAAAGCAACAAGAAAACAAATTGATGCTGAATTAAATCGTCGTATGGCAAAAGCCTACAATGATGTTCGTGATATTTATTCTGAGAAATATGGTATTGATGATTTCAATACTTTACCTCAACCTATTGTTAATCTTATGTCTAATCTCGCATATCGAGTAGGTCGAACTGGTTTTAGACAATATAAGAAATTATTAAAAGGTGCTAATGAACGTAATGCAGATAGTATTATTAAAGAATATACTACTGGTAATAAAAGAAGAGATAAATCTGAATTAGAAATATTTAAGACTAATAGTTCTAATGATTATGATATGATTAGAAATAAATTATTTTCTAATTTTAATACTTATGATAATCCTGATAATTATGTTGAAGATATGAGTAAAACTAATCGTAAAAAATATAATTTCGGTGGTATTCGTTCAACGCATGATGCTACTGCTGATTATTTAGGAATGGCTCGTAATTCCGGTAATAGTATTTTCGGAAATGCCATGATTGACATGTTGTATCATAGTGGAAAGAATGATGATACTGGAATCCCGGTTAAGAATTATGTAGATAAGTTAATTACTAACGATAAACTTATTTATGCAAATATGCAGAACAAAATCAATAATGAAATTGTTACTGCTCGTGGAATTGCTCGTTGTGGTGGTCTTGTAAGACGTAAGCGAAAAGATTTCGGTGGCGCTATGTCTGGTAATGTTTATCGAAGTATTGTCGCTGGTAAAAACAATCGAGATTATTTTGATGGAGAAGGTGTTGGTCTAAAAACTAAATATTTAAATGATGCTTATGCTGAAGGTGATATTGATTTGAATGCACAAGGTATTGTAAAGGCAAATCAGTTGATGGCTCGTGATTCAGCAATTTATGCTAATATGCAAAATAAGATTAATAATGAAGTTCTAACTTCTCGTGGTATTACTGCTAAATTCGGTGGACTTGTTGGAATTCCTCGTAGAAAATTCTATTGGGGTGGAACAAGTATTAATGACCCCGGTAGTGTTCAATGGGGTACACAAGTTCAAGCCAGTGATATTGATGAATCTAAATATAGTGCAGACGGCGAAGGTATCGTAGGTGGTAGTGCTTTAAGTGGAGCTGGGACTGGATTAGGAATTGGAGCTGCTGTTGGTGGAACCGCGGCGCTTGCTACTGGTGCAGCTGCTGGTTCTTGGCTTGGTCCTATCGGTGCTGGTATCGGTGCATTAATTGGTGGTATCGTTGGTCTGTTTACTGGACGTAAGAAAAAACGTCAAGAAGAGCGTCGTCGTCAAGAACTTTTAGCTGAACAAGCTGAAATGGAACGTCAGCAGACTTTGGGTAATATGCAAGATAAAGTTGAAAATGATGTAGCAACTATTCGACAAAGTAATCTTGGTAATTATTCTGAAGGTACAGGATTTTATGCTAAATTGGGTGGAATGATTGGTTGTAGAAAATTAAACACCGGCGGCCAAATAGTTCCTAATTCATCTAATAGTGTTGTTGCTTATGGTCAAACTCATGAACAATATAATCCTGCTACTGGTGAAACTGGAATCATATATGGTGATTCGGAAATTGAAGGCGGCGGCGCTAAAAATGGTCGAATGTATGCTGGTGAAGTTGTTCGTGAAATTCCTGAAGGTGGTCAAGTATTCAGTGATACGATTAAAGTTCCCGGAACAAATCGTACTTTCGCTGATTACGCAAAGAAACTTACTGATATGAAAGGTAAAAAAGAAGCTCAAGTTATTCAACTTGCTGATGGAGTTACATTATCTTTGTCTGCATTAGATAAGAGTAAAACTAACAAATTACAAACTGGAACAAATGTTCGTAATATTGAAAAGTTAGTTTATAGAATGAATAAAGCTCGTGGTGAATCTGAAGCTATTGATGCTAAAACAGAAGATTTATTTGAAGCTCAAGAACTTTATGCTACTGCTTTAGGACTTCGTAATGATGCTCCTGTTATGCGTTGTGGTGGAATGATAAGAAAGAAAAGACCTTTTGGTGGATATGCTTCACCTTATAGTCTTACAGGAGTTTCAGCTCCTAAACTTACCACTTTACCGCCGATTCAAACTACTGCAAGTGCTGGTGGTGGTTCTGCATTTAAGTTCGGATTTAATGAATTTGGACTTGGCATGAATCTTGCAAGTTCTCTGTTTGGAATTGTAGGTAACGCTCTTAATACTCGTGCTAATCGAAAAGCTATCGAATTTGAATCCACACTTCATGTTCCGAAAGGTAATAAAGTAGATGCTGTTCAATATAGTACAGATTATGATATAAGTGAGGAATTACAAGAACTTGGTACACAAGAACGTAGAGCTGCTCGATATATTACTGATAACACAAGTAATGTTCAAACTGCTCGAAATAGTGTAGCAAATCTTGCAATTAATGCTCAACTTGCTCGAAATAAACTGTATGGAGCTAAGAAAGATTATCAACGTCAAAGATATGATTTGAATAGGCAAGAACGAGTTAATGCTCGAAATGCTAATAGTCAAATTATGTATCAAGACGCTATTAATGAATATAATAAAGCTGTCGGCTTAAATCAACAGTTAATGGCAGTCAGAACGCAAGGATTACAAGGAATGTTACAAGGAGTTGAAGGTCTTGCCGGAGCAGTTAATAATTATGTAAGTGCCCGCTTATATGAAAAGTTATGGCCTCGTGGAGTAACTAATCACATGAGAAGTGGTTTTGCTTGCGGTGGTCTTGCAAGACGTAAAAGAGCTTAATGTAGTGCGTGATATATCGGATTATTCTTTTATAGGATAGTCCGATATTCACGATTTTTTGTATATTTGTAATGATACAAATAGTGGTACAAATACGCGCGACAAGTGGGCGTGCAACCTCCTCCCCCACCGGGG
>ENA-OPNR01000037-OPNR01000037.1-human-gut-metagenome-genome-assembly--contig:-NODE-37-length-59232-cov-3.560184_pt1 | contig 59232 bp, 48 predicted proteins | sample MGYA00241543_ERZ501783 | MGnify/ENA primary metagenome ERZ501783 (study PRJEB25962, sample SAMEA2042557) | human gut metagenome | biome: human gut; feature: human-associated habitat; material: faeces... | reverse complement strand
CAAAAACGAAGAGGAATGCGAAACGAATTTTGAAATTCACTGAATGTGATCACGCGGCGTGGCAGGTACAGCAAAAACACAAAGACTAATGTAATGAAGGAACCCATCACAAGTCCCATGGATGCATCGCAGTTTGCAAAAGCGTTGATGAAGCTCTCGCCCTCAAAGAATCCACCTGTATAAATCATGCAGATAATGCAGCTTGCAATCAGGAAAATGACCGGAAGAACAAGGTCGATCACCTTTCCTTTTGCGGAAATAATATTTTCTTTTACATTTTCATAATCATTTTTGCCGGAGAAAAGATCACCTTTTGCAGCATTTTCCTCAAACTTTTTCATCGGACCATAATCAAGACCGGTCACACCCATAAAAATCACCATCAGAATGGTAAGCCATGCATACAGGTTAAACGGGATTGTCTGTAAAAACAGAGAGAAACCATCTCCGTTTGTGTATCCGGTGACTGCGGCAGCCCAGCTTGAGATCGGTGCGATAATGCAGATCGGAGCTGCAGTTGCGTCAATGATATAAGCCAGTTTCGCACGGGAAATCTTCTGCTTGTCCGTGACAGGACGCATGACATTTCCAACGGTCAGACAGTTGAAATAATCATCGACAAAGATCACGACACCGAGCGCAAATGTGGAAAGCAGTGCGCCGGATCTGGTCTTGATCTTACTGCCTGCCCATTTTCCGTAAGCGGCAGAACCGCCGGCTCTTGTCATCAATGCGACAATAATGCCAAGAAATACGAGGAAAATCAGAATGCCGACGTTCCACGAATCCCCAAGCTTTTCCATCATAACTTCAAAAATTGCCTCGATCGTTCCAACCGGACTGAAATTTGTATATAAAAGAGCTCCGGTTACGACACCGATAAATAACGACATATAAACTTCCTTTGTGATCAGCGCAAGCACAATGGCGATCACCGGCGGAAGCAGCGCCCAGACAGTACCAACAAAATCCATAATTCCTCCTTGTTTTTTCGAAGAAAAAATCCGAGTCCCATTGGGCGAGGAGAGGATTTTTCCTCCTTGTTTTGCGAAGCAAAAACTCCGAAGCGTTGCCCCGGAGCCAATATTCTATAATAAGTATATATGATTTTGTGTGAAAAGGAAACAAAAATTTGCTTTAATTGATAAAAAATACAAAAATTTAGTAAAAATATACAAAATGAAGGTCTGCAATTCTACAGATCATCAGACTGTCCGCAAGGTATCGGATAGACAGATTTCATTCCGGTAGAGATCAGTTTGCTGATAAGTCTTGCCATCTCCTCCGGCGTCTCCTTTTTGCCATGAGCCAGCCATGACTCGATCAGACCGGAGCAGCCGGAAACGAGAAAATTGCTGAAATATTCATAAGTTGGCAGAAAATCAGCTGAATGATGCGCAACCATCCATTCGTGTATGTATTGGTGTTCAAACAATTTCTTAATCTTGACAGAAAAAGAAATATCGCCATTGGGACTCAGCAGTGCACAGCACAGATTAGAGTTTTGGTCAATGATCTGAAAAATTTCGACAAACAGCGGATAAGGAAAATCCGGAGTATGATCCGGGTGATAATTTTTGAAGACCTGCTCAAACTGTTCTAAAAGCTCCTGCTCGGTCTGCTCCAACATATCATAAATATCTTTGTAGTGCAGGTAAAAAGTGCCGCGGTTGATGTCAACAGACTCGCACAATTCTTTTACGGTGATATCCTTGATACTTTTTTTCAGCATAAGGGAGGTGAGTGCGTGTACAAGCAGATAGCGGGTACGCTTGATGCGGCGGTCAGTTTTTGCTTCCATATATAATGTGAGATCCTTTCATATAAAATGTGATGTTATCGTCTGGTATTTTTTTCTGGAGTTATGATTAAAAATTTATAATCCTAAAAATTTTCTGAAATAATCAACACGATGTACATAATATGTCAATTAACAAACAGTTTTGAAAAATATGTTTATTGAGTAAACCAGATGCCCTTATTATAATAATGCAGTATAAAATAATCAACACAATGTTAAGTATAGTGAAATGAATCAGCGGTAAAACAACTGCTGTTTTGCTGCGTAAGAAAAATGATTCAGATGTAACATGAAAGAGGATGAATATGGAAGAAAAACAGGAAAAAGAAAAAGGGAACTTCTGGCTTACCGTCGCTTCCTTTATTGTAAATAAGCGGAAAGCAATCGAAATTCTGTTTGTTTTGGCAATGATTTACAGTGTTCTTTCTATTAATAAGGTGCAGGTCAATCAGGATATCACATCCTATCTGCCGGCAGACAGTGAAACGAGGATCGGGCTGTCACTGATGGAGGAGCAGTTCACAACTTATGGCAGTGCCAAAGTCATGGTCTCGAATATCACCTATGCGCAGGCGGAAGATCTGGTTGACGATCTGGAAAATATTGAGGGCGTGAAGCAGATTGAATTTGATGATTCTAAGGATCATTTTACAGGTGCGGATGCGCTGTTTAGTGTGACGTTTGACGGAACGGAGGATGAACAGATCAGCAAAGATGCGCTTGAGGAAGTAAAAGAGACACTGGATGGTTATGATGTCTATGTTTCTTCCTCTGTCGGTGAGGAGGAGCGCAGTGCAGAGTCTCTTTCGCAGGATATGAATATTATTCTTGTGCTGGCGGTTGTTATCATTGTTGCGGTGTTGATGCTCTCCACAAAAGCATATCTGCAGATCCCGGTATTACTGATCACATTTGGCGTGGCAGCTGTTTTAAACATGGGTACAAACTACTGGTTTGGAACGATCTCCTCTGTCACAAATTCCATTGCTGTCGTGCTTCAGCTGGCACTGGCAATCGATTATGCCATTATTTTGTGTGACCGTTTCATGGAAGAACATGAGACGCTGGATGCAGAGGAAGCGGTGAAAGTGGCACTCTCCAAGGCGATCCCGGAGATCAGCTCGTCCTCCCTTACCACGATTTCCGGCATGGTTGCGATGATGTTTATGCAGTTCCGGCTGGGCTACGATATGGGTATCATTCTGGTAAAAGCGATCATACTCAGCCTGATTTCCGTTTTCTTCCTAATGCCGGGCGTGCTTTTGATTTTTGCAAAAGGAATTGATAAAACCCATCACAAATGCTATGTACCAAAAATTACGTTTGTAGGTAAATTTGCAAATCTGACCAAATACATCATTCCGCCGGTTTTTATCGTGTTTCTGGTATTTGCATTTTGGGAATCTAATCACTGCCAGTATATATATGACACGAATTCCATTGTCAGCGCAAAAAAGAGTGAATCAAAAATTGCAAGTGAAAAAATTGAGAATACCTTTGGTGCCAGCAATCAGTTGGTTGTCATGGTTCCAAAAGGGGATTATGATTCCGAGAAAAAGGTATTGGGAAAAATTGAAAAACTGGATTATGTAAACTCGGCATTGGGACTTGCAAATGTGGCGATCAATGATGATTATATGCTGACGGATAAGCTGAACCCAAGACAGTTTGCAGAGTTGACGGATCTGGATGTAGAAGTTGTACAGATTTTGTATACAGCATATGCATACAATGAGGAGCAGTATGGTCCGGTATTTACCGGCATTGATGATTATGAGGTGCCGATCATTGATATGTTCCTGTTCCTGTATGACCAGTATCAGGAAGGATATGTGACATTAGATGCAGATCTTGACGATCAGCTTACGTCCTTATATGACACGCTGCATGATGCGCAATTACAGCTGCAGGGAGATGACTATTCCAGATTTGTATTAGATCTGTCACTTCCGGCGGAAGGGCAGGAAACCTACGATGCGATGGATGAGATCCGGGGTATTGCGGCGAAATATTTCGGAAAAGACAATGTCATTCTGGTAGGAAACTCCACGAGTGACCATGATCTGGAATCTTCCTTTGCATCGGATAATATCGTGATCAGCGTATTGACGGCACTATTTGTTATGATCATCCTGTTTTTCACGTTCCAGTCAGCAGGGCTTCCGGTGCTTCTGGTACTCACTATACAGGGAAGTATCTGGATCAACTTTGCAGTTCCGGCAATGAGGGGACAGACAATATTCTTTATTGCGTACCTGATCGTGTCTGCAATTCAGATGGGTGCAACGATCGACTATGCAATCGTTATTTCCAGCAGATACATGGATCTGAAACAGAGAATGCCGATCAAAGATGCGATTACTGAATCCTTAAATCAGGCATTTCCAACTATTTTTACTTCCGGAACAATTTTGACCTGTGCAGGATTTTTGATCGGTGAGATTGCATCCGATCCGACGGTTGCCTCCATTGGTGTGGCTTTGGGACGCGGTACGTTAATATCCATTATTCTGGTTCTTTTTGTGCTGCCGCAGATCCTGCTGTTTGGTGATTTTATCATTGAGAAGACAGCCCTTGCCATGAATATTTCACGTCCTCAGAAGGAGGTTGCCGGCAGAGTGAGGGTGACCGGACATGTAAAAGGTTATGTACAGGGAGAGATTGATGCAGATGTTTCCGGTGTATTCCAGGGACAGATGAAAGTGTCGTTAGATTCGCACATACCGGGCAGACATGGAGAAGTCACACATGACGATACACAAAATCCAATGCTGCCGGGAATGACGCAGGATGAAAATGTGGCTGCAGAATCAGAGACAGCCGCAAAGGAAGAGCAGGAGGAGAAAAAGTCATGAAAAAGATGAGAATGAAAGTACTTGCCCTGTGTTTTTCCATGACACTGACCGTTTCTGCTCTGGCAGGAAACGGACGGTTGACCATACAGGCTGCCACCTCACAGGAAAGCAGTGGTACAAAAGAAACCACAGAAAAAGACAGCACAACCAGTGCGGATACGGCAGAAAATAAAAATCAGATCATCGAAATTGCCGATGAAAAGGCATTTGAAGAATTTTTACAGAACTGTCAGTATGACAGCTGGAGTGTTGGAAAAACGGTAAAACTTACCCATAATATTGATCTTTCGAAGGTTGATTTCAATGGTGTTGCATATTTCTCTGGGGATTTTGAGGGCGGCGGTCACACGATCAGTAATGTGAAGCTGCAGGTAAAAGGCTCGGATCACGGATTTTTCCGTTATCTGGGTAAAAGCGCAGTTGTGAATGATCTGAAGATCTCCGGTAAGATCACTTCAGAGGGAAGCTGTAAAAATATTGGCGGAATTGCCGGTGTGAACTATGGTACGATCGGGAACTGTTCCTTTGAAGGAACTGTCAATGGAAAAACAGCAGTCGGAGCGATCGCAGGGATCAACAAACCGACCGGAAAAATTGTAAACTGCAGGAGCAATGCAACAGTGACAGCCACCAATCAGACCGGAGGAATCGTTGGAAATAACGAAGGACTTGTGTCAGAGTGTACATCGGAGTGCAGCATCAATACAGATGAGCTGAAAACCACGATGGATATTGGAGGCGTTGACATTGGTACATTAAATCTCACAGGGCGTGTAATAGACCGGAATGATATTGGCGGAATTGTGGGTGTTTCGACTGGAATTGTCAGTGAATGCATCAATCAGGGAAAAATCGGTTTTGCACACACGGGTTATAACGTGGGTGGAATTGCCGGACGCCAGAGTGGAAAAGTCATCGACTGCCACAATGAAGGGGAAATCTACGGACGAAAAGATGTAGGAGGAATTGTCGGTCAGGCGGAGCCGTATATAGAATCGGAGTATCTGGATGATAAGGTAAATCAGGTGCAGGATTCGGTCAGTTCCATCAACACGACCTTAAGCAACATTGCTTCGACCATGAGTGATACCTCCACAGCAGCAAAGACCTATGTGGACAATCTGTCGGAGCAGTACGATAATTCTTCGAAAACTTTGTCGGAATCTCTGGGTTCCCTCTCAGATTCCATCGGGGAATCAAACCCGGAAGCGCAGCAGTACATGAATAATATTCATAATTCTCTGGATAAAATAGATAGTATCCAGGGAAACAATCATATTTTAAACAAAGAACAGGCAGAGGCGGTTTCAAAAGAATGGCAGAATATCAACAGTAATCTGTCCAACATTCGTGGAACAATCTCCGATTCCAATAAAACGGCAGAAGATTTTGTGGATGATATTTCCAATCAGATAAAAGAAAAAGATACGAACGGCGATATTGATAAGCTGACGAACACAGTGGATGATGGAATCCAGTCTGTCACAAATGATGTGCAGAAGATCAGTAAGCAGATCAAAAGCATTCAGAATACGGTTGGAGATACGCTTTCTGTGGTGACAGGAGATGAGGAGTATATGGAAGATATCTCGTCCGCAGCCAGTGCAAAAGATACAGATGGTGTTGTTTCAGGAAGTGTAAACCGCGGAATGGTCAATGGCGATCTCAATGTGGGTGGAATTGTCGGAACGATGAACATTGAATATGATCTCGATCCGGAGTTTGATCCTGATCTTACAGATTCTACGGACATTACACTCCGTTCTACCGTGAATAATGTTGTCATCCGCTGTAGCAACTATGGGGAAGTGACTTCAAAGAAAAACAGTGTCGGTGGTATTACCGGATTAGAAGAACTTGGTCTGGTCTATGGAAGTGAAAGTTATGGCTCTGTGAAATCTGATACCGGGGATTATGCCGGAGGCATTGCAGGAAACAGTGTCAGTGCAATCTCCAACAGTTACAGTCTCTGTAATGTAAATGCAAAGGATTATGTCGGAGGCATTGTCGGAAGCGGATATACCGTGAAAAACTGTGTTTCTGCATCTACGATCACAAGTGATGGGGAAGGTCTGGGAAGCATCGCAGGAACTGTGTCTGAAGAGGGCGAGGTAAAAGGTAACATTTTTGTGGGCGATGACCTTGATGGAATTGACAACATCAACTATGCGGGGATTGCAGATGAAAAAAGTTATGAAGAGGTCATGAAACTTGAGAATATTCCGGAAGGATTCCATAAAGTGAAGATAACTTTCAGGGCAGAAGATAATGTGGATATTGTAAAGACAATCGTATATAATGGAAGCTTCAGTGAATCTGATCTTCCACAGATTCCGGAAAAAGATGGTTACTATGCAGTCTGGCCGGAGGATCTGGTTGGAAAACCAATGACGGAAAATAAAACGGTGGAGGCAGAGTACAGCCGTTGGACAGAGAGTATCGTGGGATCGGAAGTGATAAACGGCGCAAAAACAGAAGATACAGCTAGTGAAAGTTCCGATACAGAAAATGAAAAAGCAGTTTTTCTTCTGGAAGGGAAATTCTATGATGACACTTCCATCCAGATGGCAGAGTGTGACACAGATCTGCCGGACGGAGATGTCGTGTATGCTTACAACTGGAGTCTTGAACACTTGCATGACAAAATATATGATGCAGTAAAAGCACATTTTTATGTGCCGGACACTTCAGGAAAAAATGAGATCTGGTACAGAGAAACAGGCAGCGATGCATGGACATTGGCAGAAACCACAGAGGACGGCAGTTACCTTGTGGCAGACATTCCATATGAGGCAGCGTTTGCACTGGTACATACGGCGGCAGATCACACCTTGTACTATGCCGGCGGCGGTGCAGCGGTTGTATTGCTTTTGATCGTACTGATCATAAGAAAACGCCGGAAGCGTGCACAGAAAAAATAAAATGATTTTGTAACACAGAGAGGCAGCTATGATATTTGAGACACATGCACATTATGATGATGAAAGTTTTAACGATGACCGTGAAGCATTGATCCGTTCCCTGCCGGAAAAAGGGATCGGCAGGATCATCAATGTTGGGGCTTCGATAGAGACAACAAAGACAACTCTGGAACTTGCCGCAAAATATGATTACATTTATGCAGCGGTGGGCGTACATCCAAGTGACATCAGCGGGTTGAATGAAGAGACATTTGCCTGGTTAAAAGAGCAGGCATCTCTTCCAAAGACCGTTGCGATCGGTGAGATCGGACTGGATTATTACTGGGATAAAGAGCCAGAGGTGCAGAACGCACAGCGTTACTGGTTCAGACGGCAGATGGAACTTGCCAGGGAAACCAACCTTCCGGTAATCATCCATTCCAGAGATGCAGCAGCCGATACTATGGAAGTGATGAAAGAGGTTCACGCAGAGGAGATACCGGGTGTCATCCATTGCTATTCCTATTCTAGAGAGATGGCACAGGAATTTATCAAAATGGGTTACTACATCGGTGTCGGTGGCGTTGTCACATTCAAAAACGCAAAAAAACTGAAAGAGACAGTGGAAGCAATCCCATTGGAGCGCATTTTACTTGAGACGGACTGTCCTTACATGGCACCGGAACCGCACCGCGGCACGAGAAACGATTCTTCCAATATTCCGTTTGTGATCGCAAAAATCGCAGAATTAAAAGGAATCACAGAGGAGGAGGTCGAGCGTGTGACGGAGGAGAATGCGGTAAGGTTATTCACAAAAGTGTCTTAATTCCACAGCATCCTTCCAGAACCGTTTCGGAATATTCTGTGCCTGTAATTCGGGGTTGGTGCGTGCTTCAATCGCAATACTGTCGAAAAAGGCCAGCCACAGTTTCTGGAATCTTGCTTCATTTTCAGAATAGTTCTGAAGAAGTTCGGTATTGATGTCCGAAGCATCTACAAGCATATAATTCTTTCCGGCGCGGTGGACTGCCGCAAGCTGGTGGGTTTCATCGTAAATCATAAAATTTTCCTGCGGAAAACGATCCGTAAAATGCTCTGCTAAAATTGGCAGGGCATTATTTTTGGGATGGATCGTGGAAAACAGAATACCGTTCTGCAGTTCCGAAAAGCGCAGAAAACCTTTCAGGTGGTGGGCTTCGGAGACTGTGGCTCTGGACAATTCAAAGACACGGTAAATATAAGGATTACTCAGTGAATCCAATACACGGGCACCCTTTGGTGAATAAAGTGCGGCAACGATCGTCTGATACACGGCGTTCGCTTTGTCCATCTTCTTCTTGCCGGAAAGATCAATGGATAAAATAGCAGTAAGGATTGTCTCGTAAAAATCGTGTCCAAGCTTCCGGTTTAGCGTAGAAACAACTTTTCCGGCTTTTTCAGAGGATGGTGCGACGGTGTGGTAGTCGCAAAACAGCTCGTAATTATCCGGCTGGCCGGATACCAGATAAATATCAGCGTGGGAGCATCTTTCCTGAATCTTTAATTCCCAGGCATCGTATACGCCGGTCAATATTCCGTTTGGTGTGTTTTCACAGATAAATACATGCATAATGTCTCCTGTCTTGAGAAAAATATTCAGGGAAATAAAAGTTTTACATTTATCTACGACAGCGGAAGCGGCTCCGTGGATAATCCGGTATCGAACAGGCTCAGTTGTTGATAACCGCTTTCACGGATCTCACGTGGTATCTGTGTCTTATCGCCCATCAGATTGCGGCAGATATAATCTTCTTCCAGCTTCGTGCGGTACATCATCCTGCCGGAGCAGGTGATAAAATAAAGAGCGCGTTTCAACACAACACCTATCTTCTTGAGATCGGCAAAATTGAGGGTGCTGTGGCGTCTTGCTTTTACAATGCGGCTGGCAGATTTATAGCCAATACCTGGGACACGGAGCAGTGTATCATAGTCTGCACGGTTGATCTCGACCGGGAAATATTCCAGATGCCGGATCGCCCAGTCACACTTGGGGTCGAGAAAAATGTTAAAGTCCGGCCGCTCCGGACTTAAAAGCTCGTCGGCTTTAAACTTATAATAGCGGAGCAGCCAGTCTGCCTGATACAGACGATGTTCCCGCAGGAGCGGCGGGCAGTGCAGGAAGATTGCTGTTGTGGGTGACATTCACAAAGGCAGAATAGAACACTCTCTTTAAATCAAATTTCTGATACAGATTCTCGGCAATGCTCACAATCTGGTAATCGTTTTCCGGGGTTGCGCCGATGATCATCTGTGTGCTCTGTCCTGCGGGTACGAACTTCGGGGCGTGCCGGTAAAGAGCGACTTCATTCTTATTTTCCGTAATACCGTTCTGAACCATGCGCATTGGCTTTAAAATGGTATTTCTCGACTTGCAGGGCGCAAGCCTTTTCAGGCTGTCTGCGGTAGGCAGTTCCAGATTAATACTCATGCGGTCAGCCAGAAACCCAGTTTTTTCAATCAGCAGAGGATCAGCGCCGGGAATCGCTTTCACATGGATGTAACCGTTAAAATGGTGCGCTGTGCGCAATTTATAAAGGGTCTGGTATAAAAGTTCCATCGTATAGTTGGGGCTTACCATAATGCCGGAACTTAAAAAAAGACCTTCAATATAATTCCGCCGGTAAAATTCCATCGTCAGTTCGCAGACTTCCTCCGGGGTAAAGGCAGCCCGCCGGACATCGGAGTTACAATTATTCTGGCAGTAAGAGCAGTTAAAAATACATTCGTTTGTAAATAAAATCTTGAGAAGGGAAACACACCGTCCATCTGCGGAAAAAGTATGACAGATCCCACAGGAAATAGAGTTGCCAAGGCCGATGCCGTCACCACCGCGGTCCACACCGCTTGACGTGCAGGCGACATCGTATTTTGCAGCGTCTGAGAGAATCGTAAGTTTTTCCATCAGTGACATATTTTGCTGGATTTTCATCTGGATGTGATCTCCTCCAATCAAAGAATAGGATAGAACATATGTTCGATAAAATGAGAATACCACATTCGGAAAAAGAATGCAAGAGAAAAAGACTGCCAATTTCTGGATCCAATTTTTGGACAAAAAATTCTCTCATAATCCTGATTCCTTAGTTTTTCAGAATTATGAGAGGATGTGTCTTATGAATGGAGTTGTATTTCTTCATATTTAGCTGCAACACGTTTGCCACTGAATGCAATCCCAAAAAGTCCAATTTTTTTGATACCATGATATTCCATGTCGGTAGAATATTTTTTGCTTTGGATCTGTTGTATCGCACTTGACGCAGAATTAGCAAGTTCGGTATCTGAAAGGTTTTTTCCGGCTTTAAATTCAATAATATAGCCCAATTGGGATTTATCTTTTGGCTCAAGCTGTATATCAAAACGCCCTTCGCCGGATTCTCTGTTGGAAGAGATATAATATCGGTCTGAGAGTATTGCCAACATTCCGAAAACAGTTCCGTGATAAAAATTTTCGTTTGTAGTGTCAAAAGTACTGGCAGACTGTAAGAGATATTTTTGCAAGGTGTCAGTGAAAAGAGTAGTATCACCTGTTCGAAGAGCAAGTTCGAAATCTCGGAGCAGGGAGCCGTTAAATAAGGTATTATAATTATCCAAAATCTCTTTTTGGAAAACACTTTTTATCTCGCGGTTAGGCAGTTTAAGAGAACAAATCGGGTTGTCATTAAATTCACTGATCACACTTGTGGCACGCAGATATCCGGCGACAAGCAGAAAGCTGTAGATTGTGTCAGAGTCAGCATTTACCTCCGGGTAAATAATATCCGTATTAATAATGGATTGCACTTCTTTTCCCTGCAGTAAAAGTGAGAGACTTTCGTACACTTCTTTGTCGGAACTGCGGATCAGTTCACCAATAATTTCATTGCCGCTTGTTCGGGACCAGAAAGCCTTTGGTTTACAGTTATTGTTAAAATAATTAATCACAGACCACGGATTATATATTTCTGTATTTCCGAAGAGATAACCGTCATACCATTCTTTAATTTCTGAAAGTTTTTCTGCCATTCCATAGTAAGCTGCCATATTTGATATATCGTTTACGGTAAAACCGAAATACTCTGAGTACTTGTCATCCAAAATCGTGTTTACAACAAGATTATTTAAACCACTGAATAAACTTTCTTTTGCAATGCGGAGTATTCCAGTCAAAATGCCAAATTCCAGATTCTCATTGTCTTTTAAAGCGGAGGAGAAAAGATTCCGCATAAAACCGACAACTTCATTATAATAATGATATAAGTGTCCTTGTTGGATTGGCGTGTCGTACTCATCAATAATAATAATAACTTTCTGGTTATAATGTGTGGCAAGTAAAGAAGAAAGCTTGCCAAGTGCAAACTGATAATCGGTAGAATCGGCGACATCATTTATGAGATTTTGAATGTATTTTTTGTCATATTCATTAATTGCTTTGCTTGATAAAAGTTCTATATGGCGAAGAAATTCTTCTTTTAAGGTAAAACACAGACTGCGGTACATATCAGCCCAGTTGGTCTGATGTGCATCTTTAAAAGACAGAAAAATGACCGGATAAGCCCCCTGAAGCTGTTTGTAAGCATCTCCGCAATCCCAGATTTTTTTATCTGAAAAATATATGGATGTATCTGTGGATGTTTTTTCAAAATAGGTTCGGATCATGTCCATGGTAAGCGTTTTCCCAAAACGGCGCGGTCTTGTGAAAAGATAAACCTTGCTGTGGTCGTCAATTATATCTTTTATGAGAAGCGTTTTGTCGACATAATAGCATTCTTTGGAAACTTCTTTATATGAAGTGATTCCAACCGGACATGGGAGTAATCTGCCGGACAAAGGTGGGGTTTGTTTGTTTCGAAGGATTTCCGGTTTTGTTGTATCAGAAGGGATCAACCAGTATCTTCCTTCTTTGTATGCACCGTTAATAAAACCGGCAGTGCAGAGCTGATTTACCCTCCGGGGAGTAATTCCCCAAAGCTGGGCAATATCTTTTGCCTTCAAAAATTTTTTATCCATTATAATGCCCTCCATTGCATATGCAATTATTCTATATTTCCTATAATATGATATTTTTGGGAAATAAACAAGAAATAAAAACATAATTTCCCTAAAAATAGGAAATTAACGAGAAATAAAAAAGCAATTTCTTGAAAAAGAGAGATACAAGAACTGGATTATCAAAAGTTAGTTCTTTTCTGCGTTGAGGCAACCACAGATATCAGCCAGGCGGAGAGCGGAGTGACCTTACTTCTTACCGGAGACGGAAATCTGGATGATCTGTTTTCACACATTGGCTGATGAAACTAATCTTCTAAGCTCGCAGTTTCCGAGCAGCTGATCCCAGAAATGCTCAAGAGGAATCTCTTCATACTGGCAGATCAGGCTGCAGTCTAAGGCTCCATGGGCGACGATCAGTACATTTTTTCCGGAAACAACTTCCGGCGTTAAAACATCGTGGATAAAAGAGCCGCTGCGGGCATACAAATGCTCAAGACTTTCCGCACCATCTACAGCATGATAATGGACAGGATCATGGAACAACGTGTATACCGGACATTCCGGTTTCTGTGTGACATGTTCTGTTCCTTCATACATGCCAAATCCCATCTCGCGGAGGCGAGCGTCCGTCAGGATCGGCGTGCCGCTCCCTTCCAGAAAAATTTCAGCAGTCTCCTGCGCACGCTGTAAGGGAGAACAATAGCAGATATCAAATCGCAGATCCCCATACTTTTTCCGCGCGTCTCTCGCCATCTGGCGGCCTTCTTCATTCAAAGGAATATCTTCGCTTCCCTGCAGGCGGTGGACTGCATTCCAGTCAGTTTTTCCGTGTCTCATGATATATAACATAATAAACAATATCCTTTCCTCTTATAATAGTAAAAATCATAAACGCATTGCGGGCTCAATTCCCGGTGCGATTGAATTATATCCTATATTTTGTTAAAATGAAACCCTGATCAGAAAACAGCACCGGCACAACGCAGGAAATTGCATGACAGCTATTAATTTTACAGGAAAACTACCGATATATGAGTTAGAAAAAAGGCGTTCCGGTATTTACAGAGATCCGGACCGTAACCATGGAAGAACACAAGCTTATGCACACGGAGGTGTAGAACAATGGCAATAGAGGCTATGAAAGGGGCAGGGATGTCCTACGCGGGAAGTTCATCCGCATCAGATGTAAAAGCAGAGAGTCAGGCAAAAGTGGAAACTGCATCCAATGCAGCAGCTTCTGACGATCTCATGAAGAAAACCATTCAGATCGACACGAAAGAGACTGACAAAAACGGCAAAGACGGAAACCGGGATGACAGTCAGGCAAAGCAGACGATCTCCGAGAATTCCCAGATCAGGAAAGCAGTTGACGAGATCAATAAGAAGGCGCACAATTCCGAGGCAGTCTTCGGAATCCATGAAGCAACCAACCGTGTCACCATCAAGATCGTTGACAAAGACACGAAGAAAGTCCTGAAAGAATATCCGCCGGAGAAAACTCTGGACATGATCGCAAAAGTCTGGGAGATGGCCGGATTATTAGTGGATCAGAAACTGTAGATCACTGTCCAGAAGGCAGGAACAGCAATAGACAAGTGACAGATGCAAACAGAAAAAGATATAAACAAGTTACAAAACTGAAAGGAGCAGGATTATGCCAATTAGAATCACAGGTCTGAACTCGGGATTAGATACTGAGTCCATTATCTCAGCGCTTGTATCTTCTTATAGTTACAAGACGAGCAAGTATAAAAAAGCACAGACAAAATTATCATGGAAGCAGGAGGCATGGAGTACCTTAAACTCCAAGGTGTACAGTTTCTACAACAATGTTGGTAAATTAAAACTGTCATCTGCCTACAATATGCGTACGGCAAGCGTATCCGACAGCACAAAAGCGAAAGTGAGTGCAGCAAGTGGGGCGACCAACGGCGTACAGTCTCTGGAGGTCTTAGAGGTTGCCAAAAGTGATTATCTTACCGGCGGAAAGATTTCGATCAAAGACGCATCCGGTGCGGAAGATAAGACAAAAACCGTTTCATCGGCATCCACTTTAAGCGAACTGGGATATACCGGAACCGGTACGATCGAAGTTACCAATAAAGAAACCGGAAAGACAACAAGCATCAGCGTGACCGGTGACACAAAGATCAGCGACTTTGTGAAATCCCTGTCAGACGCAGGTGTGAAAGCCAGCTTTGATGAGAAAAACGGCAGATTATTTGTAAGTTCAGCAAAGACCGGTACAGAAAACGGTTTTGAACTGAAATCAAAGAATGCAGACGGCGATAAGGCATTGCTGGCATTGGGACTGGCAATGACATCTACCGTATCAGATACCGGCGCAAAAGTGAATGACGATAACAACTGGTCGGCGGCATCGGATGCGAAGATCAAACTGAATGGTGCAGAATACACTTCATCTACCAACGAGTTCGCTGTAAATGGTCTTTCTGTCACAGCACTTGCCAAGACGAGTGGAGAGATTTCTGTAACCGTAGCTACAGACAGTGAGGGAATCTATGAGCAGGTCAAGGATCTGCTCAGCCAGTACAACTCACTTATTAACGAGATGAACAAGTTATACAATGCAGATTCGGCAAAAGGATATGAGCCGCTGACAGATGATGAAAAGGATTCCATGAGTGATACGGAAGTGGAGAAATGGGAGGCAAAAGTCAAAGATTCCCTGCTCCGCAGAGATGATTCGTTAGAGAGCCTGATCTCGTCCATGACAACGGCGATGTCCAAGGGATATGAAGTCAATGGAAAGACATACTATCTTACTTCTTTTGGAATTTCAACACTTGGTTATATGAATTCTGCAAAGAATGAACAGTATGCATACCATATCAATGGGGATGAGGATGACAGCGCAACTTCCGGAAAGGAAGACAAACTGCTGGCAGCGATCAAAGAAGATCCGGATTCTGTGGCGGGATTCATGCAACAGCTTGCAACAGGATTATATGATTCTATTGATAAGAAAATGAAGACATCCACTTTAAGCAGTATATTTAAAGTATACAATGATAAGGAGATGGCTTCGGAATACAGCGATTATACAACCACGATCAAAAAGTGGGAGGATAAGCTGTCTGAAAAGGAGGATTACTACTACAAGAAGTTCTCGGCGATGGAAACAGCGCTGGCAAAACTCAATTCACAGACATCTTCTTTATCCGGTCTGTTTGGATCATGATAACAGGACAATTAACCTGCGGCATTGCCGCAGGTTAAATCTGCATAAAGAAAAAAAGAAAACACATGGAGGTATTTTCACATGCTTAATCATAATGGCTATGCTGCGTATGCGAATAGCAAAATTATGACCGCATCACCTGCGGAACTGACACTTATGCTCTATGACGGAGCAATCAAATTCTGTAACATAGCAATTGCAGGGATTGAGGAAAACAATATCGAGAAAGCACATAACAACATCCGGAAAGTCGAGAATATCATCTCCGAGTTTCAGGCAACATTAAATCATAAATATGCAACAGCTGATGATTTTAATAATGTATATGTCTATTTGAAAGAACGCCTGATCGAGGCAAATATGAAAAAAGATAAAGAAATCCTGGAAGAAGTATTAAAACATCTCAGAACCATGCGCGATACATGGAAAGAAGTGATGAAACTGGCTGCCAGCCAGAGATAACCGGAAGGAGAAAGCAATACATCGTGACAGATAATTACATTGGAATCATGATCGAAAGCCTCCGGCGAAAAAAGGATGTCCTGACAGATATATTAAAACTTAGCGAGGAACAAAGCCTTCTGCTGGATGATCCTAATTTAGAACCGGACACATTTGAAAAAAACGTGAATCGGAAAGCGGCGCTGATTGATAAATTAGAGCAGCTTGACACGGGTTTCGAAAGTTTATATGACAAAGTAAAGGAAGAACTTGAGAGCAACAGAGACATCCATAAAGAGCAGATCAGGCAGATGCAGGAACTGATCAGGGCACTTACCGAATTGAATATGCAGATTCAGGCAACGGAAGCAAGAAATAAGGAAAAGGCAACAGCCAAGTTTGCTTATATCAGGCAGCAGGCAAAGGAAATCCGCAGCAGCCAGAAAATTGTTAAGGAATACTATAACAACATGATGCATAAGGCGTATAATGAGCCGCATTTTTTGGATAATAAAAAATAGAGAGAATAAAAGACCTCACAGATAGAAAGATGTTGATTTGTGAGGTCTTTTTAGTTACAATTTTAAGGTAGTAGACAGAGATTTTGCCATGGTGGCTGAAGGAACATATCAGATAATTATGGGAAAACAATGAGACATATTAACAACTTAGAAAATAAAAATTAAAAAAGGGGTTAAGTATCTTTCACTTATGCCGATATACAATGCAAGTAAGCAAAGAATGCTACTTCGTGAAAACCGAAATGAAGCGTACGGTCAGAGTAGGAACGTTCACAAATAAAACAAATCTACTTCAGCATGGAAGCTGAAGCCCAATTCAAGGAGGAAAAATAATATGGTAGTACAGCACAATCTTACAGCGATGAACGCTAATCGTCAGTTAGGAATCACAACAGGAGCTCAGGCAAAATCTTCAGAGAAATTATCTTCCGGTTACAGAATCAACCGTGCAGGTGATGATGCTGCTGGTTTAAAAATTTCTGAGAAAATGAGAAGCCAGATCCGTGGTCTTGACAAAGCTTCTTCTAACGCACAGGATGGTATTTCTCTTATCCAGACAGCTGAAGGCGCTTTAGGTGAGGCACATTCTATCTTACAGCGTATGAATGAATTAGCAGTTCAGGGTGCTAATGATACCAATGAGAGCATTGACCGTGATGCTATCAATGAAGAGTTATCTGCTCTTACATCTGAGTTGGATCGTATCGCATCTACAACACAGTTCAACAAACAGAATTTATTAGATGGAAGCTTTACATCTAAGAACTTACAGGTTGGAGCAAATTCTGACCAGAAGATTTCCATCTCTATCGGAGAGATGAACTCTAAAGCATTAGGATTACACAATATTGCAGGAACAACCACACAGTCCCAGACTGGTAAGAAAGTTACAGGATTTACCTTTGGTAAATATTCAACAGTAGCAACAGATTCTGCAAAACCATTTTCTGATCAGAAGAAAGAAGCTATTGTAAGTTTGCAGGCGGTTATCAGTAACGCAAAAGATTCAACAGGTTATATGCAGCAGCTCAATACTGGAACAGGTAGTGCATATTATATTGATGCTAACAATGCGAAATATATTACAGCAAAATCAGCGATGAATGCGGATGTGTCAGCATTGAAAGGAGCTGTTAGCGACGGAATCACAAACAATGGAGCAACTTATGCTAATGTGGAGAATGTCATTGCAGATAAGATGACAGTTGGACAGGCTACTACGCTCACAGATCCAAGTGTTAAGGATTATGCAAGTGCAAATGCTACAATTGACGCAGTACAGAAAGCTATCAACTCTGTATCTTCCCAGAGATCTGCACTTGGTGCTTTACAGAACAGATTAGAGCATACGGTAGCTAACTTGGACAATGTATCTGAGAATACATCTTCTGCTGAATCACGTATCCGTGATACAGATATGGCTGATGAGATGGTAGAGTACAGCAAGAATAACATTCTTGCACAGGCTGGACAGTCTATGCTTGCGCAGGCTAATCAGTCTACTCAGGGTGTACTTTCTCTGTTACAGTAATCTGAAATACAATAAGACTACAAAGCGAATAAAAGAGTTGGCATTGCCAACTCTTTTATTTTAATAAATTTAGGAGCTGTGGTAGATGCGACAGAAATGGATGTTTCTTTACAATACATTAAAAAAAATACAAGAGAATTTTCTGGATTATAAAAAAAGAAAAGATTTAATGCCAATAAGAGAACAACTGAATACGATACAAGAGTTTACATTATGGTTTATACAGGAAAATCCATTGAAGCTCGAGGAATCATTGTTCGTACAGAAAAAAGACGAACTTTTAGATATTTTGCAAGATATTGTTACTGCAATTGAGGAAAATGATTATGTTCTTATGAATGATGCCATTACCTATGGAATAATGGAATATCTGAATGGATGCCTGTCAGAAATATCGGAGGAAGAATAAATGACAATATATGAGAAAAATATCCAGACATTATCCAGATATTATCCGGGGATGGATTATAATATTGATAAAGCAAAGCATGAATTAAAGGAAAATTATACAATTATTGAAGAAAAATCAAACGATGGAATGCCTGTTTTAAAGGTAAAAAAGGATGGCCATTGCTGTTATCTTGGAGGAAAACGCAATGCACAGAAGCCACCAGAAGAGTGGCTGGAAGCACAAGGGGATTTATGTGATGGCTATACGTATATAATGCTTGGAATAGGAAATATAGGTTATTTACGAGAATTAATTGAACATGTTGATTTCAGACTCAATATTATTATATATGAACCTTCTATCCCAATTTTTTTGAAGTCATTAGAATGGATAGATTTAGAGAAGGGTATGGAAAAGCATCTCATTATCTTCTGGGTGGAAGGCATAGGGTTGATGACGTTAGATAGGATAGGTAGTGTTCTTGATAAAGTGATGAGGTTAGAAAATTTAAATAAGGTACAATTATTTATCTTACCCAATTATGATATCCTTTTTGAAAAAAAATGTGAAAGCTTAGTAAAAAAATGTGAAGATATAGCACTCGAAAATAGAGTAAATTACAATACAGCTGTTTTTTTCTCAAATATAGATTCTATAAATGTAATGAAAAATGCTAAATATTTGTGTACTGCATATAAAACAATACAGTTATATAAGACAATTCCGTTCGACACAACAGGAATCGTTGTAGCGGCAGGACCATCATTAAATAAAAATATCAAAGAATTAAAAAATGCAAAAGGAAAATCTTTTATTATCGCAGTGGATACGGCAATAAAACCGCTTTTGAGAGCAGGAATTATACCAGATATGTATTTTATAGTAGATGCATTAAAACCAACCGGACTAGTGCAAATAGAGGGAGCAGAAAAGATACCGATCGTAACAACATTAAATGCCGCACCAGAAATTTTGGAGTTTCATATTGGAAAGAAGTTTTTTTATGATGAAGGTTATCGTTTTGCAGAAAAAATCATTATGAAAAGCGGATTACGATGGGGAGATGTTGCAACAGGAGGATCTGTTGCAACGAATGTGTTTTCATTACTATATAAAATTGGGTTAAAAACGATTATATTAGTGGGACAGGATTTGGCGTTAACGGGAAATAAAAGTCATGCAGATGGTACATTTGAGGAAAAAATGCCAGAAGTCGATACAACAAATTACAAATGGGTGGAAGGTAATTATGAAGAAAAAGTACCTACAAAAGTTGATTTTTATACATTTTTGACTTGGTATGAGAAAACAATAAGCGAGTGTAAAGAATATGTCAAAGATTTTCGTGTGATAAATGCAACAGAGGGGGGAGCTAAAATCGAAGGCACAGAAATCATGACATTAAGAGAGGCAATTGCGGAAACATGCACCAAGGAGGTTGATATTGCATCCTGTTTAGACAACATTCAGCCGATGCTGAATGAATGCAACAGAACATGGGCAATTGAATATCTGTTAAGTATTCCGAAACAGTTTGAGACATTAAAGAAGGAAACACAAAAATTACATAAATGTTATTGCAATCTGGAACGTCTTTGTAAAACAAAACAGGTGGATTCACAGCAGTATTTAAAATTGTTAAAGAAGATAAAAAATCTCATTAATAAAATTGAAAGTGAAGATACATATCAGCTTGTAACGATGACAATGCCATCTGCCACAAAAATACTAAGGGATGAAGAATTTGTACAACTTGACACATTGCAGGAGGAGGGCAAAGAACTTGCCAGAAAAGGAAAATTATATACGAATTTAGTTGCCGAAGGTGCTGAACTGCTCAAGGGGGAAGCCGAAAAGATATTTGCAGAGTTAAAAAATGCCTAGCCAATAATGTTGAAAATTTGTTGAAAAATAGTCTCATAGCTATGGTTTTTTATTACTTTCTGATAACCGGATTCTGCGATGGAAGTTCGTTCTTTTTCGTGAGTTAAATAGTAATCAATTTTCTGCAGCATATCATCATTGCTTTCGAAATAAACAAAATCTTCTCCGGCAACGAAATGTTTAAAAAAGTCTGATTGAAAATTTGTGAGTAGAAAACCGCCACAGGACATGATTTCCATGCAGCGAAGCGGAATTCCACTCTTGATGCTGCGAAGCGTTATATTTAAATTTATTTTGCTGTCATGAAAAATGTAGGGTGTTTCTGCAAGATAATCAGCGGCTCCCATATTAGATGCATTGGGAATAACATAGTTTTTATTCGGTGTAAATATTTTTAGTGGAAAATGTGAAGCAACATCAGTAAGAATGTTGATTCGCTCCATAGAAGTTAATTTACGGCAAAGGTAATAGTCGGAAAAGATGAAACTAAGCGACTCAACACCATCTGGATTTTTTTGATAATGAGTTGCATTTTGCAATTCTGCGGTAATAGCTGGGGTAAGGCATTCCTCAAGAAAATCATAACCATACACATGAGATTGAGCCTGCATGATTGCGTCCAAGTATCCTTTAGTGTATGAAGAAATATCTTGTAAGGAATCATAAAGGTTATGATTTTCATTATATAAGGAACCTACAAAGGAAACGTCTGCTGATAAGCGGGCAGAATCATAGGGCTTTTGCAGGAGTGAATGGATACGGTCAGCATTCACCGGAAGCGGCATATAGTAAAATGTAGATACACCTTCTTTTTGAAATTGTGTTACCAGAGAACTGTCAAATAAAAAAATATAATTAGTAGGGTATGTGACAGTATAAGAATATAATTTCACTTGTGGACTGTCATAGACAAAAGAAACGTATTTTATGTTACATTTGTAGCAAGCAGTAGCCATTAGTGGAAAAAAATTATAGGAAAAGCAAAAATCAAACTGCTGATTTTCTAATACAGAATATAATGCAGCCAAAAAGGAGTCACTTTTCCGAAGTTCATAGTCAGCGTGCGAAAATAGAGTGACAGAATCATGTCGCTCACTAAAAAAATTTAAAAAGTCTGTGCGGCCAAAGCATGGCCAGTCAAGAAATAAAATATTCATAAAATCGCATCCTTTCTATATAGATAGAATTTATTATATCAGAGAATGTTATTTTTTCTACACTTTCTAATAAGGAAAATAGAAAGAAAATTAAAATATGAAGAGGTAATTCAATGAACGGCAAGATAGAACAATTGATTATAAGCGAACAATATGAGGAAGCATGGTTTGCAATAGCTGCATATGAAAAAAATTGTCCACAGGATTCAGATATTGATACTTATAAATTTATTTGCTTAAGCAATGCGGATGAACCGCAGATGGCATTACAATATGCGTATGCGGTAATGCAAAAGCAACCTTATGTTGCAGATGTACATTATAATTGTGCATATGCATACCAGTTGTGCGGACAATATTTTCAGGCATATGAACAGTATGCGATTGCAAAGGAATTGGCACTAGGTGGAAATCAATCAACTGTGAGTCTGGAGAAAATTGAGTCAGCCATGCAGCAAGTGTTAAATGCTGTTATGGCAGCAACCACAGCTGGGGATGTAGATAACATTGAGTCAGATAAAATATGGATTGCATATATTGCTAATATGGATAGAATCAGTTGGGGAGTGAGAAAGCCAATCTTTCATGATGGCACCAATATGGTGGCACAGAAATACAATGATTATTACGACTTACCTGAATTATATGTTGGCATTACTGGAATGCAGAGCGCATACAATTTGATTTGCAGAAGATTGCATATGGATACAATAATGGAAGAAGCGGACATTCAAAGAACATATGCAGAAGGATGTAGTGTTACTATTGAGTCAGAAACAGAATGTTTTGTTCCGTTAATTATGGATGGACCGGGACGATTATGCGTGCAGACAGAAAAAAAACAGTCAGAAATAGAATATAATTCTCCGTTACAGTATATTAATTATCGAGTTCCAAAAGGAAAAGTATGGATTTCTTCTGAAGATAGAGAGTTCCGGCTTGGCGAAATGGTTCCAATTATTCATGATAGAAAAAGAAAACCTTTGATTTTGAATATTTTTATTGATGGATTATCGCAAACTGTTTTAGAAAATCATATGGAAATGTTAATGCCAAATACATATCGTTTTTTTAGGGAAGGAATGATATGTACGAATGCACATACAGCTGGAGACTGGACATTTCCGTCTATTGCTTCCATTGTAACTGGACAGACGATGGCAAATCATAAGATGCTTCATTCAAAGTTATTGAGAAAAATAGATGCTGAGACACCAATTCTTTTTGAATATTTTAAAAACGCTGGTTATAATACCACAAAAATAGGAGGAAATTGGAGAATTGCGCCAAATTATGGGTATGCAAGAGGAATGAATCGTGTGCATTATCAACATATGTATGAAGGTTTTCCGATTGAGAAGGTAGTGTCAGAAGTTGAAGAACAAATTCATACAATGCGAGAGACAGATCAGTTTATATGGATGGAAATCGGAGAATTACATTTAATAGCAGATGAATATAATGTTGCACCTCTTCAGGAGCAATTTATGATATGGGAAAATGATAACACAAAGGGAAAAATTAACTCTGTTAAGCAGGAATACGATGAGACAAAAAGGAAGTATTATTTAAAACAGATTGAATATGTGGACCGAAAATTAGCTGGATTGTATCAATATATTGAAAATAATTATGAAGAAAATGAAATTGTAATCACTTTATTTGCAGATCATGGGCAGGGTTTTTTAGTTCGCCCGGAAGAGGAATTTTTGTGCGATGAAAGAACGAAGATTGCATTTATGACCAAAGGTGGCGGGGTACGTGGAAAAACAGAGGAATTAATCTCAACATGTGATTATACACCAATTATATGTAAACTGGCAGGAATAGAATATAATTACGAGAATACAGATGCCTCACTGCCTGTAGTGTATGGGGGTGAAAAAGAAAGAGAGTTCACTGTAACAGAAAGCATACATGTAGGAGATCCGTATCAGATCTTGCTTAATGGAAGAGATTTTACTTTTTATCTGAAGGGAATAGAAAAAGTCACATCAGAATGTAGAGTTCCACTCGATACATATGAAGTGAAATTATCAGATAAAAATGGCAATATACTTCATGATAAAGACAAAATAAATTATTACACCAAATGGTGTTTAGATCATATAGGTTCGTGCAGAATATATAATAATTAACATGAGGAGCAATGCGTAATGGGAAAAGGTACATTATATTGGATCACAGGCTTATCTGGAGCCGGAAAAACAACAATTGGAAATGCGCTATATTATGAACTAAAGAAAAAGCAGGATAACCTCATTATTTTAGATGGAGATATTTTAAAAAAATTAGTCGGTAATTCGTTGGGATATTCACAGAGCGATCGTAAGAAACGTGCCTATTATTATTCTAATCTGTGCAAAACATTAACCGATCAAGGCATATCAGTTGTTATCTGTACAATCGCCATGTATGATGAAGTCAGAGATTGGAATAGAGCCAATATAGAGAAATATGTTGAAATTTTTTTGAATGTTAACAAAGATATATTGATGAAACGGGATCGAAAAGGATTATATTCTGGACAATCGGCAGGAAAAATAGAGAATGTTGCAGGAATGGATCAGGATGTGGAATTTCCAAAAAATCCGGACATTATTATTGAAAATAATGGAACTATTACAATTTCAGATTGTGTGAATAAAATCATGGAATATAAAGTGAATGTGAAGGACACATTTGATAGGGATGTAAATTATTGGAATCAATATTATCTAAGGAAAGAAAAAGAGATACAGGAACCAAGCGATTTTGCAAAATTTGTTTTGCCATATATGGAAACACACAAAAAAATTATGGATATTGGTTGCGGAAATGGTAGAGACAGTATCTATTTTTCACAAAATGGATTAGAAGTTACAGGGGTAGATGCATCAGAAGAGGCTATATCTCATCTAAATCAATACAATATGAAAAACAGTATGTTCGTATGTGATGATTTTGTAACATGTAAAGCATTATATCAGGTTCAGTATGATTATTTCTATAGTAGATGGACAATTCATGCAGTATCTGAAAAACAGGAAGGGGAACTATTAAAAAATGTATCATCGGCAATTAAGAAAAAAGGATTATTTTTTATTGAAGTCAGAAGTATTAAAGATGATTTGTATGGAAAAGGGACAAAAATTGCAAAAAATACGTATTCATATAATGACCATTTCAGACGTTTTATTGTAAAGAAGGAACTAGAGGAAAAGTTGGAGAAACTAGAGTTCGAAATAATATATGAAAAAGAAGATAAAGGTCTTTCGAAGACGACAGTATCTGATCCGGTTTTAATTCGAATAATTGCAAGAAAAAGATGATGAAGACACAGATTTTTGTTATGACTCACAAAAAATTTAATCCTCCTAATAATCCGATATATATACCGCTTCAAGTAGGAGCTGCTTTGAATCTTGATCTGGGATATATGAGAGATGATGTTGGAGATTCTATATCAGCGTTGAATCCCTATTATGGAGAACTCACAGGAATGTATTGGTTATGGAAAAACTATCATGATGCAGATTTGATAGGAATATGCCATTATAGGCGTTTCTTTTTTAATGAAAGAGGGACACTTATGACGCAGGAAGAATATGAAACGGCATTGCAGGATGCAGATGTAATGGTTTCAAATTGCATACATGCACCAACATCTTATTTGGAATATTTTGGAAATGCCCATAATGTTAAGGATATGCTTCTTGCAGGGGATATCATCAAGATACTTTTTCCTGAGGACACGCAGGCATTTGAAGAAGTAATGCATCAAGATAAGTATTATTTTGGAAATTTATGTGTTATGAGAAAGAGTTTGTTTGATGCATACTGTGATTGGCTTTTTACAATTTTTTTTGAAATGGAAAAATATATAGATGTAAGCAGTTATGATGATTATCATAAAAGGATATTTGGGTTTCTGTCAGAGGAACTTCTGATGGTTTACATAACATCTAAGAAATTGAAAATCAAAGAAGGACATGTCGGCATTACAGCAGAGAAGGCGGAAACGGTTGAATTTAAGCTTGCAATGGTACAATTAGTCAGAACCGGACAATTTACGGAAGCAAGAAAGCTGTTTTATGATTTTCTAAAATTAAGACCTGATGTACAATTAGAATTATCAGATATAAAAAATGAAATACCGGATATTGAGCTGATTCTTTTTATTTTAGAAAAGGAAAAAGAAGAGGGAATTAATGGAATGTACAAAGTGTCACACGAACTGCCGGATCTTATTGTGCATTTGAGGAAAACAAAAGCTATATTAGCAGACTGTAAAAAAGAGGGAAATATAAGTCCATCAGGAAAGCGATATCTGGTTGAAAATTATGTATCAGATATTATGAAAAATATAATTTTAATAAATACGTAAGAAAGAGGAGAATTGAGATGGAAAAATTTAAAAGATTTGTAGACATTGATTATTCGCAGTTTGAAGGAGATGATTTAGAGGCATTATATGGTTTGCCAAAAAAAATACAGTTTTGTAAAAAGTGCGTAATATCAAATCAAAGACCGAATTCCTGTGAAGAATATAAAAATGGAAAGAAATCTACAAAGGAGACCATTCATTTTGATGATGCTGGCGTGTGTGATGCGTGCAGAATGGCAGAGCAGAAGCAGAAGATTGACTGGGAAGAGCGCGAGAAAGAATTGATAGAAGTGTGCAATAAATATCGTAGCACAGATGGTAGTTATGATTGTCTGATTCCTGGCTCAGGTGGAAAAGATTCTTTTTATCAGGCACACGTTTTAAAATACAAATATGGAATGCATCCATTAACTGTTACATGGGCTCCAAACATGTATACTGACTGGGGATGGAAAAATCAAAAAGCATGGATTAATGCAGGTTTTGATAATATTTTATATACACCAAGTGGAAGGACACACAGACTATTAACAAGATTGGCAGTGGAGAATCTGTTTCATCCATTCCAACCATTTATACTTGGACAAAAAGCACTTGCACCTAAAGTAGCTGCTATGTATCATATTCCATTAATATTTTATGGAGAAAATGAAGCAGAGTATGGTAATCCTATAAAAGATAACTCTAGTGCAACGAGGGATTGGAAGTATTTTACTGCAGAGGATAAGAGCAAAATATTAATTGCGGGAACGTCAGTTGCCGATTTGAAAGAATATTTTGGAGTCGAACCAGAAGAATTGAAACTCTATATGCCAGCTAATCCAGAACTGATTGAGAAAGAACATATTGAGGTACATTATCTGGGATATTATTTGAAATGGCATCCACAGGGAGCGTATTATTATGCAGTTGAAAATGGCGGATTCCAGGCATCTCCGGAGAGAACACCGGGAACATATAGTAAATATAATAGTATTGATGATAAAATAGATGATTTTCATTACTATACAACATATATTAAATTTGGTATAGGACGAGCTACATATGATGCTGCACAGGAAATACGAAATGACGAGATTACAAGAGACGAAGGAGTTGCTCTTGTAGAAAAGTATGATGGAGAATTCCCAGAGCGTTTTGCAGATGAAGTGTTTGATTATTTAAGTATTATGCCAAAAGAATTTCCAATTGCTTCAGAAATGTTTGAACAGCCAAGGATGGATAGAGAATATTTTATGCATTTAGCTGACAGATTTCGTTCTCCACACTTATGGAAATATGAAAACGGTATGTGGCAGTTAAGGGAACAGGTATTTCATGATAAGTGGAGATAAGATGAAAAATATAAGATTGATTGCCAGATTAGATGTCAAAGGACCTAATCTGGTCAAAGGTATACAGTTGGAAGGATTGCGTAGAATTGGAAATCCGAATGCGTATGCAAAAAAATATTATGAGCAGGGAATAGATGAAATTCTTTATATAGATATTGTTGCAAGCTTATATAATAGAAATAATCTTAGCGAAATTGTTACACAATGTACACAGGATGTGTTTGTTCCAATCACTGTAGGTGGTGGAATCAGAACTATTGAAGATGTAGATAAAGCCTTGCATTGTGGAGCAGATAAAATTGCAATAAACACAGCAGCAATCAAAAGACCAGATCTTATAAAAGAAGTAGCTGATAAATACGGCTCGCAGTGTATGGTGCTGTCAATACAAGCAAAAAAAATTGCTGATGGAAAATGGGAAGCTTATTATGACAATGGCAGGGAACATACAGGTCTCGATGTGGTAGAATGGGCAAAGAAAGGGTATGAACTTGGTGCAGGCGAAATATTGTTGACATCTGTCGACAAAGAAGGCACGAAAAAAGGCTTTGACATAGAACTGGTAAAAGCTGTTTCAGACATTGTTCCAATACCTGTTATTGCATGCGGAGGAATGGGCGCACCAGAAGATTTCATAGATGTGGTAAAAACTGGGCATGCAGATGCAGTGGCAGTTGCCAGTGTGTTACATTATAATGAATATTCCGTAAAAGAAATAAAAGGAGTGGCTTCTAAAGCAAAGATTAACATACGAGAAGTGTGATTGAATAACTGATTCATACGTGATTGCAGCGAGGTAAAAAAATGAAGAGTATTTCCATAGTGGATTATGGTATTGGAAATGTTTTGAGCGTAAAGCGGGCATTTGAACATGTTGGAGTAGAGGTAGAATTTGCTGATACGGCAGAAAAAATAAGAAAAGCAGAACGTTTAGTTTTGCCTGGTGTAGGAGCATTTTGTGACGGCATGACAGAGTTGGAGAGGCGAGGACTTGTATCTGTTATACAGGAGTATTGTGCAAATGACAGACCATTTCTCGGTATATGTCTGGGAATGCAGATGATGCTGGAGGAGAGTGAAGAATTTGGAATATCTAAGGGACTGGGGATTATTCCGGGAAAAGTTATAAGGATTGAAGATATCACTATAGAAGGTGAATCTCAGAAGATTCCGCATGTTGGATGGAATGAATTGTTCTATAAACAAGATGTGGCAAATACAGTCTTAGATGGAATACCTGAAAAGGAAAGAATGTATTTTGTACACTCCTATACAGCAAAGCCTTCTAATGATAGCTTCCGATTAGCAGATACGTATTATGGTGGAAGGCAGATATCGGCCGTTATAAGAAAAGGAAAGTGTTATGGAACACAATTTCATCCGGAAAAAAGTGGTGAGATGGGGCTTAAGATAATTTCTAATTTTTTAAAATTAGAATAGAGTGGAAGAAATTATGAATGAATATGTCGGACAAACAACAAAACTTGGAGAACAAATGAATGAGTTATGTGAACGACTCCGATTGCAGGAACAGACAACTCAGGTTCTGTTAAAGTCAAATAAACAAATAATAGATTGGGTTGATGATATTGTCAAAGATCAAGAGCATTTTAGGGAAAACTATTTTTTTGAGATTTCTGACCCGAGGTTGAAGGAAGAAGTAACAGAATATTGGTATCCGGATATTGCATCAGTGGAAGAAACTTTGAATGAGATTATTAATCATGGAAAGTCAATTGCAAGATTTGGAGATGGTGAATTTGCCACAATTTATGGGCGGGTGCGTCACAAATTCCAAACGGAACAGGATGACAGGCTTGCTGCACGGCTGTTGGATGTTCTTGCATCGGAAGATGACAGATTAATGGTTGCAATTGCAGATAATTATGGTAATCTGGAACACTATAGTGAACAGGCAAAAAGAGAGATTCGTTTTTATTTGACAAGGCAGGTCAGAAAAGAGCATTTACAGATATTGAAAAGAGATAGAAAATATTATAATGCATATGTTACAAGACCATATGTTATGTATAATGATTCAAAAACGGATCGCTCACAAAACAGATTTGAAAATTTAAAAAAAATCTGGGCAGATAGAACATGTGTATTTATAGAGGGAAAATATACAGCACTTGGAGTAGGAAATGATTTGTTTTCAGGGGCAGAGTCTATACAGAGAATCATTGGTCCGGCAGAAAATGCTTTTCACGCATATGACAAAATATTAGAATGCTGCAAGGATCAAGCGAAAGATAAATTATTTTTACTGGCACTTGGTCCAACAGCTACAGTATTAGCATATGATTTGTGTAAGATGGGATATCAGGCGGTAGATATAGGTCATATAGATTTGGAATATGAGTGGTTTTTAAAAGGACAGGGATGCCGGACTGAAATTGTTGGTAAATATAATAATGAACTGGCAGGGGGAGACAAGCCGGTAGAAATTCAGGATAAACAATATCAGTCGCAGATTATAGCAGATTTTTCATAAAAGGATAGGCACTTTATATGAATATTTTATTTTATCGGTACAACAGTATATGCGAACCGGATATGATTGAGGTATTAGGAAGATATTCAAATAGCATCGACGAAATAACAATTGAAATGGATGATAAAAACATTTCGTCTAAGGAATGCCTTTGTGCATTAAGTAGTGCGTTACAACAAAAAAAATATGATTTTGTTTTTAGTATAAATTTCTTTCCTGTCATTTCGGAGGTTTGTAATATATTTAAAATACGGTATGTTTGTTGGATTGTTGATAGTCCGGTTATGGAATTATATTCCCACTCGATTCGAAACTCATGTAATAGAATCTTTCTTTTTGACTATGCATTATATGAGGAGTTTTATCAGGAAAATCCAGCATGTATTTACTATTTGCCTTTAGGATCAAATTATCACCGGATAGATAACCTTATAAGTACAATTACAAAAGAAGACAAAACTAGATTTTCAGCAGATATCTCTTTCGTGGGATCACTTTATACGGAGAAATGTCCATACAATCATTTGAAGGAAGATGGCTCTTATTTAAAGGGATATTTGGATGGGTTGATTGAGGCGCAGTTAAAAGTATATGGATATAATTTTCTGGAGGAATGTCTGACAGATCAGATTGTCACTGAATTTAAAAATAAGATACCATTTTATCAGTTCCCGGAGAAATCGAATCATAATGATAAGGCGGCAATGGCGCATTTGTATCTTGGAAATAAAGTGACAGAACAGGAGCGGCTGCGTTTGCTTGGTTTGGTCTCAACGTATTTTAAACTTGATTTGTATACAGGGAGTGATACAGCATCATTACCTAATGTAAATGCGAGAGGATTGGCAAAATCAATGACGGAAATGCCCAAAATCTTCCATCTATCAAAAATTAATTTAAATTTCACGTCAAAACCTATTAGAAGTGGATTGCCATTACGTATATGGGATATTATGGGTGCGGGTGGTTTTGTATTAACTAATTTTCAGACAGAAATCCCGGAATATTTTGAAATTGGAAAAGAGATAGAAACATTTTCAAGTCAGGAAGAGTTGATTGACAAAATTTCATTTTATCTTGAGCATGATGAGGAACGAAAAAAGATTGCTATTAACGGATATAAGCGTGCAAAAAGAGAGTATTCGTTAGATATAAGAATAAAGCAAATGATGTCGTTACTTAATATGTAAGTAATTAAATGATATTTGCAGATTTTTTGAATTGTAGACACTATCTATTAGGTTAAGATTTTGTTTCAAATAGGGAGATTTTTCTGTCCCGAAGATAGAATGCAAAAAAATATATGAAGTTGCAAGAATTAGTTTTACGAAGAGGTAATATAGGTTTGAAACAAATAAGTAAGAATGTTATTTGACATCCCATGTGTGTCAGTCGTATAAAAGAATCGTATTAAAATGGAAATAGATTAGAAAGTGAAAGTTAGCCAACATGTTTCATGGAACATTAGGATTTTTCGCAGAAAGGCAGATTATAAATATGCAAAAAAAAGAATTTATTATGTATACAAGAAAAGACAATTATCCAATATTGTATAGAAATCGAAATTTTAATGAGGTACTGTCATGCATTGCTTTTAAATATGGATTTGTTGTTGAATGCTATAACGGAATAAAAATACCAAAAATAAAGCAAGCCAAGAAATTTATTATAGAAAAGTGTTGGGAGGATCTTAAGGTTAAAATTTCTTATAAACAAATAGTACGGTTAGTAAAACCGCAGCGAATGGAGGTACCATATACGTCTATAGTAATTATTGAAACAATATATAATTTGTTGAAAGATAGTCATTGGAATGATGAATGGAAATTGGATTTTGAGAAATATTTAAAAAATAGCATGAGTGGTCAGGAATATTATGAGTCATTTTTGTTAAAAGACATACCTGAATTGATATTTTTATATAGAGATGAGTTCATGAATTCTCCATATTCACAATTATTTCGCTGTTTTGCAGATTCTCGACAAAAATTTAATGATAGTTTTGAAAATGTTACGATGATTGAACATTGTGAAAGAAATTTCCCAAGTTCAAAGTTTGAAAAAAAGGATATTCCAAATTCAATTTACGAATATCAGATGGATAGAGTTTATTTAAGGTAATAATCGGACAGGAAGGATTAGGATGGAACATCTGACAAGAAATGCCAATAATGAGAGAATTATATATACACTAGAAGAATTAAAGGCTGAAAAGAATCAATATGTATATAATAAAATGGATGAATTAGTAGACAAAATTATTAATATTTGTGTTGGAATATGTTCGTCAATAGTATCTGGAACACTGTTAGTTGTCGTAGGAGGCAATAGTAAAGAATCCATAAATATAGTTATATTAATAGCATTGTTTATTGTAATCTTTTTAGTCTTATGGTATACGGGAAGTTTGTATGGTGTACCATTTTTTTATAATCAAGTATATAAAAAAAGAATAAAATTGCCAGAGGCAACAGAAGAGAGTCAGGTTAAAAGATTTAATTCAGAGATAATACAAAAGGTTGCTGAGTTGACAGAAATTGTTGAGGTAATGGAGCAAACCGATATAACGGTATGTAAACAACTTAATTTTGTGGTTTCTTTATTCAAATTACATGAAATAGTAGATTTTATGTATGATAATTTTTATGAAAGAAAAGTAAAAATAAGAAAAGATACAAATGATGGGACAATAGAAACTTTTAAATATGATTTTAATATATACAATATTTCTGCTGTAAAATATGCACTTAAAAATATTTGTAACAAAATGAATAATTTAGCAAAGAATTCTATTGAGATACAAAATTTAGATGGGTATAGTTTATTAATTGACGATTTGAATAAAATTTGCGATAAAATAAATACTGTTTGGAAAAACGAAATACAAAACTAGTTAGATTAAAAGATAATGGGATAAAAGGATGAATAGAATTATAATCGCTGAAGCAGGTGTAAACCACAACGGCAGTTTAAAACTTGCAAAACAAATGATTGACGAGGCAGCAAAAGCAGGAACAGACTATATCAAATTTCAGACATTCAAACCGGAAAAGCTGGTTTCCAAATATGCACAGAAAGCAGATTACCAGAAGAAAACAACGGGCAATAATGAATCGCAGTTACAGATGTTGGAGAAACTGGCATTGTCATATGATGATTTTGTGGAATTGAAAAAGTATTGTGGGCAGATTGGAATCGGTTTTCTGTCCACACCGTTTGACGAGGACAGTATCCGGTTTCTTGATAGTCTGGACATGGACTTCTGGAAGATACCTTCCGGTGAAATCACAAATTATCCATATCTGGTTCAGATTGCGCAGACAGGCAGGGATATCGTGCTTTCCACCGGAATGTGTGAAATGGATGAGATAGCGGATGCAATGAAAGTATTGGAAGAGAATGGAGCAGGGAATATTTCGCTGCTCCATTGTAATACAGAATATCCGACACCTTATGAAGATGTGAATCTTCTGGCTATGAACCAGATGCGTGAAGTATTTAACAAACAGGTGGGATATTCGGATCATACGGTTGGGATCGAAGTGCCGATCGCAGCAGTGGCATTAGGTGCTGAGATTATTGAAAAGCATTTTACATTAGATAAGAATATGGAAGGCCCGGATCATAAGGCGAGTCTCGAACCACAGGAGTTGGCACAGATGGTTAGTGCAATCCGCCATATAGAAAAAAGTCTTGGCGATGGCAATAAGAAAAGAACAGCTTCGGAGCAGCATAATGTTGTGGCAGTGCGAAAAAGTATAGTTGCGAAATGTGAGATACATAAAGGGGAACTTTTCACGGAAAAAAATCTTACGGTAAAAAGACCTTCAAATGGAATTAGTCCGATGAAGTGGAATGAAATCATTGGAACAAGAGCCAAAAGAGATTTTCTGGAAGATGAACTTATCGAATAGAAATTATAAAATTAGGAAATGTCTTTTGGCAATGCCGGAAGGCATTTGTCAGTTAAGGAGTACGACATGAAAAGAATTGGGATAATGACGGGAACAAGAGCAGAATATGGATTACTAAAACCATTGATGAGGGCAATCGATAAGGACAGGGAATTAGAATTGTATTTGATCGTGTCAGGAATGCATTTGTCTCCCGAATTCGGCCTGACCTATAAAGAGATTGAAGAAGATGGATTTGGGATTAATGCGAAAGTAGAGATGCTGTTAAGCTCAGATAGCCCTGTGGGAATCAGCAAATCAATCGGCTTGGGAATAATAGGGTTTGCAGATGAATTTAAGCGGGCAGGACTGGATATGCTGATTTTGCTTGGAGACAGATATGAGGCACTTGCTGCAGCGGTCGCAGCAATGATCATGAGAATACCAATCTCGCATCTTCATGGAGGAGAATTGACAGAGGGTCTGATTGATGAAGGAATACGTCATTCCATTACTAAGATGAGTTATCTTCACTTTACAAGTACAGAAGAATACCGCAGACGTGTAATACAGTTAGGGGAGAATCCTGAAAGAGTGTTCTGTGTCGGGGCAATTGGAGTAGAAAATATTAAGAAGACAGAACTGATGTCGAAGGAAGAATTAGAAAATTCGATTCATTTTGAAATAGATGATAATTTAGCTGTTGTGACATATCATCCGGTAACATTGGAAAATAATACGGTTGAAGATCAGTTTACCAATCTTTTGAGGGCATTAGACCGGAATGATAAGCTGAGAATTATTTTTACAAAGGCAAATGCAGATACGAATGGAAGGATTATTAATGAGTTAATAGACAAATTTGTAACCTGCAATCGTGAAAGAGCATGTGCATTTTATTCATTAGGGCAGAAAAGATATCTGAGTGTGTTAAAATATTGCAGACTTGTGATTGGAAATTCATCTAGTGGTATTATAGAAGCTCCTTCGTTTGGAAAACCGGTTATCAATATAGGTGACAGACAGAAAGGAAGAGCAAGTGCGGATAGTGTTATTAATTGCGGCTGCATGGAGAAGGAAATACAGAGTGCCATAGAACTTGCACTGACAGAGGAATTTGAGAATAAAGCTAAAAATTGCAGAAATCCATATGAAAAGGAAGATACGACAGTCAGTATTATGGGTGTCATAAAAGACTATCTGTTCAACAACAAAATAAAACTGAAAAAAGAATTCTATGATATAAAGTGAGGAAAAAAAGAAAATGAGAATTTTATTTGTAGGATGTGTGGAATCTTCTTATGTTTTACTGCAATCATTACTTGAACATAAAAAAGAAATTGTAGGAGTGATCACGAAAAAAGAAGCGGGACTAAATGCAGATTATAAAGATTTATCGGTCTTGTGTCTGAATTATGGAATTGATTACAAATATATTTCAAATATAAATGATGAGGAAGTTATACGGTATGTAAGAGAAAAAAATGCAGATATAATATATTGTTTTGGATGGTCTCAAATAATAAAGAAAGAACTATTGGAAATAACACCGATGGGAGTGATAGGATTTCACCCGGCAGCATTGCCAAATAACAGGGGAAGGCATCCGATTATCTGGGCATTGGCGCTTGGACTTAATGAAACAGCTTCGACCTTTTTTAAAATGGACGAAGGTGCTGATACAGGAGATATAGTTTCACAGGTAAAGATACCAATATGTGAAAGTGACTATGCAGCAGATTTATATAAAAATATTATGTGTGCGGCAAAAAAACAGGTATTGGAATTTACAGAAAACTTGGAAAATGGAAGCTGCAGAACAATTTCACAGAAGAAGCAGGAGGGAAATACATGGAGGAAGCGTGGACACAGGGATGGCATAATTGACTGGAGAATGGGAAGTTATGCTATTTATAATTTGATACGTGCTTTAAGTCATCCTTATATCGGGGCAGAATTTGAATATAAAGAGAAATATTATAAAGTGTGGAAATCAGAAATTGTCAAATCGGATGGTAAGTATCAAAACATAGAGCCTGGACGAATTATAAAAAAAGTGTCTGATCATGAGTTTTATGTTAAATCCTATGATGATATTATACATATACTCGAATGTGATACAATAGACGCATTGGAAGGAGAGTGCTTATGAGAATATTGGTAATTTCGCCTCATGCAGATGATGAGACTTTAGGCGCAGGAGGCACTTTGTTGAAATACAAAAATCAAGGGCATAATATCTTTTGGTTGAATGTAACTGATATGAAAGAAGAATATGGGTATACAAAGGAAAGAGTTGCAGAAAGAACATTTGAAATAAAGAGTGTTGAAAAAATGTACGGATTCGATAAAATGTTTAACCTACAGTTGCAGCCTGCAAAGTTGGATGTCTACGAAAAATCATATTTAGTGCAGAAAATAGCATCTGTCATAGAAGAAGTAAAACCGGATACGCTGATTTTACCGTATTTGTATGACGTTCATTCAGATCATAAAGTTGTATTTGAAGCATCATATTCGAGTACAAAGGCGTTTAGATTCCCTTATGTGAAAAGAATATTATGCATGGAAGTATTGTCGGAGACGGATTATGCAATCCCAGAGCATTCAATAACACCGAATTATTACATAGATATAACACCATATATGCAGCAAAAAATTGATATTATGAAAATGTATAAGAGCGAAATAGGAGAGGCACCTTTCCCTCGCAGTGAGCAAAATATAAGAGGATTAGCGCAATACCGTGGAGGAAGTGCAAATGTCAGATATGCAGAAGCATTTCAAATAATAAAAATGATTGATTGAGTGTAGACAAATACAGTAACATTTGCTATTTGACTTATTGTAAGTTATGTGTTACATTGTACGTATCATTATTGATACACACGGAGAGGGATAATGGATTATAGTTTAAAGCAAGATGGATTTGAACTTTTAGTTGAAGCTGAGAAAGAGCGCGTGAAAGAGGAGGTTCTCAGTTCTTACATTAGTCTTAGGAAGAAAAAGGGGATTACGCAACAGCAGATTGCAGAGCTCACAGGCATGCAGAGGACGAATATAGTTAGGATTGAGAGTGGACGTTATTCACCAACGATAGAAGTTTTAGTAAAGCTTGCAGCAGCGTTAGACATGGATCTTGAGATCAGATTAGTTGAAAGGAAGTCTGGAGATGAGTGATAAGAGTTTATTTTATAGAGGCTTTGAAGGGAATACAGAGATAGAGGACTTCTTTGAACGATTTCAGGAATATGCTGAGGCGAATGAGACAGGAAATTCAGTCTATATTCTAAAGCGCCCATTAGGAGATAAGAAGTATACCTACGATTATGATAAGGCAGTTGCGATATTGGTTCCGAAGCATAAAATGCTTTTTTTAGATTATGGTGGGAACGAGGAAGCATTTGAGGAATATGTAGATGATTTTGTAGATGACGTGGGACATATTTCGGACAAATACGATTATATGCAGGTCTTAGGACGAACTTCGAAGTGGAGAAAAGATTTTATAGAGACAAGAACATATTCAGAGATTAAGGATTTGTCAGTAGAAGATCTTTTAAAGAGCATTCGGATTGTAAGCAATGAAATGAGTCGTAAGGGAGAATTTATTATTTCCCTGCTTACAGGAAGCATTAATGACATTGAAAAGACTGGTATTGCTTATCCGGAGACAATACTTGAGAAGATAAAACGGAAAATAGTTTTGTTTGATGGTGAGCAGACAAGATTTATTTATGACGAACCGCATGAGAAGCGAATTACAATTCAGGGATTGGCAGGAACTGGTAAGACAGAACTTTTGCTGCATAAGATTAAGGAAATATATACACATAATGATGAAGTTAAGATTGCTTTTACTTGCCACAATAAGATATTAGCTGATAATTTGCGCACTCGTATTCCGGAGTTCTTTAATTTTATGAAGGTTCAGGAACAGATCAAATGGGAAGAAAAACTGTGGGTAATGAGCAGTTGGGGATCAAAAGCGGATAGAAATTCAGGTGTTTATAGCTATATATGTGATTTCTATGGAATTCCATTTGAAAGGTTCACATATTCAACTACATTCGAAGGAGTATGCAAAAGAGCAATTGCAAATTTGAGAGAACAGGGAAGTATAGAACCGTGTTTTGATTATATATTAATTGATGAAAGCCAGGATTTTGCAGAAAGCTTTTTTAAATTATGTGAGATGGTTACGAGGAAATGTGTGTATGTAGCAGGTGATATATTTCAAAATGTATTTGACTATGAAGATGTCAGCCGTGTGGAACCACAATTTTTGCTGAATAAGTGCTACAGAACGGATCCGAAAACGCTGATGTGTGCACATGCAATTGGAATGGGATTGTTTAAGCCGGACATACCGCTTAGATGGCTTTCAGATTCGGGATGGAGCGATTGCGGTTATGATATAAAGAAGAATGATGGATATTATGACCTGTATCGGAAACCATTACGCCGTTTTGAGGATTTGGGAGATGTCAAATTAAGTACGCTCGAAGTGATGCCAACAAAACGCGAAAGATATTTTGAAAAAATAATTGAGATAATAGCAAAAATTCAAAAAGAAAATGAAACGGTGGAGCCAGAAGACATTGGGATTATGTTCTTGGAAAACAACAATACGAATTATGAGCTGGCGAAAAGGCTTCAGATAGAGATAAAGAAAGAATTTGGCTGGAATGTAAACATTGGCTATGAGACAAAAGAGAAAATCAAGGATACCTTGTTTGTAAGTAACAAAAACAATGTGAAGGGCTTGGAATTTCCATTTGTAATCTGTTTTATGCAAGGATGTCTTACAGATAATTTGCAGACCAGAAATTCAATCTATATGATGTTAACGAGATCCTTCATAACTTCATATTTTATTTTGCCGGATGAAGGAATTAAGAATATCGAACACATTATGCAGGGGGTAGATCAGGTAAATAAAAATGGGTATTTGCATGTGAAAGAACCGACTGACGATCAGAAAAAAACATTATACAATGCAATTATCCAGCATACAAGCATACACCAGTCACAGAGGGAAATAGTAGAAGATGTTCTGGATGAACTACGAATTCCGAAAAATGAGAGGGAAAAATTCCATAAGCTTATTGAAACATTATATAAGGATGAATTTGACAAGGATAGGGTGTATGAAATTGTACAGACAAATTACAATATGATGAACTCAAAATGAGGTTGCTTTTATGAAAGAAACAATAAAAATACCGTTTGGAGTATATTATCAGGAACAATTCAGCAAACCAATGAGACGAAAACAAGATGTGGTGTCTTTTATTCTTGGAGTGGTAAATGTTTTACTGGTAGGTGAAAGTGAGAGTGATAGCAATGGTACTCTTTATTTAAAAAGAAATAAAATGAATCGGGTATTTTGCTTTATGGATGGAAAATATTTCTCGACAGTCTTTCCGTTTGATGTAGAGTTCGATGAGAATGGAAATTTTTATAAAGTGTATGATAGCATTTCTGATATTCGAATTAACAACCGGTCTGTTGCGCTGTTGGAGCGTATGTTAGAGAAGATAGATTTTGAAGAAAGTTCTATTGATGAGATTATTGAAGAGGCATATTTAGACGTGGAGGAAGATGGATATACCGATAAGGACATAGATATGTGTTTTGGTTTGATATTAAGGCTATTATCAATGGAACTCGGGTATATCAGGTATGATTATGATCCGGAGCGTGAAAATGGGAGATTGCATCCGCTGTATCATGTAGATATTAATTATTCTACTAAGGGAACCTATAAATTGGGAATGAATAAGAAAATGGAAACAGCTGAATTTATTGATATGCTGGATACAAAGACAGACTGCAGATATGTGCAGTGATTATAACTTACGATTTGGAGTAGTATGAGAAACATAGCGATTATCCCAGCCCGAAGTGGCTCAAAGGGATTGAAGGACAAAAATATTAAAGAATTAAATGGAAAACCATTAATGGCATATACAATTGAGGCTGCATTAGAATCAGGGATATTTGATTGTGTGCATGTGTCGACAGACAGTGAGAAATATGCTGAAATAGGAAGAAAGTTCGGGGCGGATGTTCCCTTTCTGAGGGATGTCGAACTGGCTGGGGACAAGAGCAGTACCTGGGATGCGTTACGTTATGTGGTGCAGGAGTACCGGAAAAAAGGAAAAGAATTTGAACTGGTAACTCTGTTACAGCCAACATCTCCGATGAGAAACGCCCGGAATATCAGGGAAGCATATGAAATATTTGAACAGAAATCTGCGGATGCAGTCATTAGTATTTGCGAATTAGAACATTCCATTCAGATATGTAATAAATTAGGCGAAAATGGCTCAATGTATAATTTTATTGACAGCAATAAAGTTGGAGCCAGACAATTGTCGGATACTTATTATCGATTGAATGGAGCAATCTATATTCAGAAAACAGAGTTGCTGATGAATAAGCAGAATTTTTATAACGAAAAATCTTATGCCTATATTATGGATCAGAGACATTCTGTTGATATTGACAATGAACTTGATTTCTTATTTGTCGAGACGTTAATGAAAGACAATAAAGATTAATTTTTGCAGTCGATCATCCGATATATAGACTGTAATCTATCATGGAGCGATAGGAAAAGAACATGGAGGTTCGTCTATGAAAACAGAACAGTTGATAACATTTCTGATTTCCCCGGAGCAGACAATCGTAGAAGCAATGCAGAAGATAGATGCGAATGCGAAGGGGATTCTTTTTATTACCAATACAGATAGAAAATTAATAGGAGCGATCACCGATGGAGATATCCGCCGCTGGCTGATTAAGACAGGAAATCTGCAGGAACAGATAAGCCGCCTTATGAACCGCAATCCTAAGTCCGTGTATCGAAGGGAAGTGGCGTCTGCGCAGGATGTGATGAGACGATATTCGATCACGGCATTGCCTGTGCTCAATTCAAAGGGAATCGTGATTGACATTCTTTTTGAACAGGAGCAGAAAACCGAGGTGAGGGAAGGAAGTCTCTCTTTAGATAAAGTGCCGGTAGTCATTATGGCAGGAGGGAAAGGAACCAGGTTATATCCTTATACCAAGATTTTGCCAAAACCGCTGATTCCGATTGGGGATATTCCGATTATGGAACGGATTATTGATAAATTCAGGGATGTTGGCGTGACGGATTTTTATGCGACTGTGAATTACCGCAAGAATATGATCAAATCTTATTTCACTGATACGGCAAAAGATTATGAAATAAAGTATGTAGAAGAAAATCAGCCATTAGGAACAGCAGGAAGCCTGCGGCTGATAGAGGAAGATTTTGAAGAGCCTTTTATCGTGACGAATTGTGATATATTGATTCACGCAGATTACGAAGATGTCTACCGGTATCACAGGGAAAGCGGTAATGAACTGACAATCGTTTCTGCACTAAAGAATATTGTAGTACCCTATGGTGTTATCCATTCCAGTGAAAATGGTGCAGTGCAGTCTATGGAGGAAAAACCAAAATTATCATATTTTGTCAATACAGGTATGTACATATTGAATCCTGAATTGAAAAAAGAAATTCCGGAGGACACATTTTATCATATGACAGATCTTACGGATAAATTATTGAAAGAAAACCGCAAGGTCGGCATGTATCCGATTAGTGAGGATTCATTTCTGGATATGGGTGAGTTTGAAGAGATGCACCGTATGGAGAAAAAATTGGATTTGAAGTCAGAGTAGGCAGAGTAAATTACAAGAAATAATGGGTTTACATAATAAATTGAAATTGATAATAGTATTATAAGTAATTAGACGAAAGAACGAGGAATATAGAATGAAGAAAGTACTTGTAACGGGAGCAGATGGATTTATTGGAAGCCATCTGACAGAAAGCTTATTAGAAAAAGGATATGATGTAAAAGCCTTTACCTATTATAATTCTTTTAATACATGGGGATGGTTAGATACATTACCAAAGGAAAAATTGGATCAGATCGAGGTGTTTAGTGGAGATGTCAGAGATCCGAATGGAGTGAGAGAGGCAATGAAAGGTGTCGATCAGGTTTTTCATCTGGCGGCATTGATCGCCATTCCATTTAGTTATCATTCACCGGATTCCTATGTTGATACCAATATTAAGGGGACGTTGAATATCTTGCAGGCGGCGAGGGATTTGGGAACAGAGAAGATTATGGTGACATCTACATCGGAAGTATATGGAACCGCACAGTATGTTCCGATTGATGAGAAGCATCCGTTTCAGGGGCAGTCGCCGTATTCTGCAACAAAAATTGGGGCAGACCGTCTGGCAGAGAGCTTTTACCGCAGCTTCAATCTTCCGGTTGCAATTGTCCGGCCGTTTAATACGTTTGGACCAAGACAATCGGCAAGAGCGGTCATCCCGACGATCATTACACAGCTTTTGGCAGGTAAAGAAGAGATCAAACTTGGTTCTTTGACACCAACGAGAGATTTTAATTATGTGAAAGATACAGCAGCAGGATTTATAGCAATCGCAGAGTCTGATAAAACCATCGGACAGGAGATTAATATAGCGACACAGCGTGAGATTTCCATTGGAGATCTGGCGAAAGAAATTATTGCACAGATTAACCCGGATGCAAAAATTGTATGTGATGAGCAGCGGCTACGTCCGGAAAAGAGTGAGGTAAATCGTCTGCTTGGAGCAAATGCGAAGATAAAAGAACTGACAGACTGGAAGCAGCAATACACCTTTGAACAGGGGATTGCAGAGACGATCGCATGGATCAGACAGAATATGGCTGCATATAAAACAGATATTTATAATGTATAGAAGCATACATGATGTAAACTGAATCTGTGTGCAAGATTGACAGAGTTATTGTTTTAACAAAGGAAAGAAGGAAGAAGAAAGTGAGTCGATTTATCCCATTGTCAATTCCGAATTTTGAGGGAAATGAGAGAAAATACGTAGATGATGCAATAGATCAGGGCTGGGTATCTACAGGCGGAGCCTATATTACAAAACTAGAAGAACAGATGGCAGGATTTCTTCATGTAGAGAAAGTGGCTGCCTGCCAGAGTGGCACATCTGCATTACATTTGTCATTATTGGAATGTAATGTACAGCCGGGAGATATGGTGATCGTGCCGACATTGACGTTTATTGCAGCAGTGAATCCGGTACATTATCAGTTTGCAGAGCCTGTATTTATGGATTGTGATGCCAGCTTATGCATGGATCCGGTCAAGCTGCGGAGGTTTTGTGAAAAAGAGTGCCATGTAGAACAAAAACAATTAATTCACACGGCTTCTGGCAAGAAAATAAAAGCGGTTATTGTAGTGCATGTGTTTGGAAATCTGGCAGATATGGAAAGCATTATGGATATAGCGGAAGAGTATCATTTGAAGGTGATAGAAGATGCCACAGAGGCATTGGGTTCCCATTACACGGAAGGACGTTTTGCCGGAAAGTATGCGGGAACGATCGGAGATTTTGGAGCATACTCGTTTAATGGGAATAAGATCATTACAACCGGTGGTGGCGGTGCAGTGACAGCAAAAGATGCAAAAACAGTTGCACATATGCAGTATATTTCCACACAGGCAAAGGATGATCCGCATTATTATATTCATAATGAAGTTGGATATAATTATCGCATGACAAATTTACAGGCAGCGCTTGGTGTGGCGCAGATGGAAGAATTGCCTGAGTTTATAAAGAGAAAACACAGTAATTATGAGCTGTATCAAAAACTATTTAATGGATTTGAACTCGGAAAATTACTTGGCTTTCGAGAAGGAACATACTCAAATCAGTGGTTTTATTCGCTTGAGATTCCAATGGAAAGAGTGAATGGTTCTTTAAGGGATATCATCACAAAGCTGCAGGAAAGAGGTGTACAGACAAGGGCAATCTGGGGATTGATCCATGAACAGCTGCCGTATCAGAATGCGATAACATATGAGATGGAGAAAGCACCTTATTATAGTAAATGCATCTTGAATTTCCCAAGCAGCACACAGATCACAGAAGATGATATTGTTTATGTTGTGGAACAGATCAAGGATGTACTAATGTCATAAGGGATGGTAAAATGCAGGATATTATTTTAGTTGGCTCCGGTGGCTGCATGAGAGAAATTGTGTGGCAGATGCAGGAACAGAATAAATCAGCAGAAAATTGGAATATATTAGGATATGTTGATAGAATGCCGCCGGAAGAACACAGCAGCGTTACAGTTGGAAATGAAACCATAAAATATATTGGGAATGATGATTATTTGCTGGCAAGAACAGAATTGACAAACGTGGCAGTTTGTGTGGGAGAGCCAAAGCTTCGAAAAAAAATTGTAGAGAAATTGAAAAATAATAAAAATATTATTTTCCCGAACATAATACTTGGTGATACAAGAATTTGTGAGGATGTGCAGATGGGGAAGGGCTGCATTATCAGTATGGATGCAAGAATCTCAACCAATGTAACGCTTGGGAGTTTTGTTTTTATGAACACCGGAAGTAAAGTGTGTCATGATGGAAAGTTAGGTAATTATGTAACCTTAAGTCCGGATGTCACATTAGCAGGAAAAGTGATAGTTGGCGACAATACAGAAATTGGTATGGGTGCAAATGTGATACAGGGGATTACGATTGGAACGAATACTGTGATTGGTGCAGGATCGGTAGTCGTGAGAGATGTGGAAGATCATTGTAAGGCAGCCGGAGTACCAGCGAAAGCCTTTAGATAATAATAAGTCTAAAGGCTTTTAAAAGTTTTAAGAGAACTATTTCATTTGCGAATAAGATGGGTTATACTACTATAAATGATAATTAACTAAAAAGGTATGGAGTAACGACAGTTTTATGTTGGAGGAGTTTTGATTTGCCAGAAAGAAATACTATGAAAAAAATTCAGGAATTACAACAGGTAAAAGGTGATGCATACGATTACTACATTGCCGGAAATGAAGATACAGATCTGTTTGAAAAAATATTTTTGGTAGACGATATTGTAGAAGAAATTTGCAAACCGGATAAATATTTTTTGATTGGAGAAAAAGGATCTGGAAAAACAGCATATTCGGTGTATATGTCGAAATCTGATAAGATAAATAGTTTTTGTTCCATTTCACTTGTAGAAAATACGCTTTATCAGAGATTTCTTAATATGAAAAGACAGAAAGCATTGGAACTTTCAAGTTTCAAAGATGTATGGATTAATTTGATTTATTTGATTCTTGCAGAAAAGATCAGAAAAGAATATGGTGAGACTTTTTTCAGCAGCATGAAGTATAAACAATTATCGAAGGCAATAGATGTTTTTTATAGTGATGCTTTTAAACCGGAATTTGTGAATGCCTTTGAATTTGTTGACAATGCCTCTGCATCTATTAATTCGATGATGAAACAGGGCTTGTTTTCAACTGGAACTAAGGCATCTGCGGAAACGTCCCAGAAGTATGTGGAACAGAGTTTTCAGATTAGTCTTTTGAAGATAAGAGATGGTTTTGAAAAAGCATTTATGAGTGTTAATTTGAAAAAACCAACGATTTTGTTTGTGGATGGCATTGATGCAAGACCAAGAGATATTGATAATGAGCAGTATTTTGAGTGTTTGGTTGGACTGGTAAATGCAGTTTTAGAAATGAATCAATCATTCCTGAAAGAGAAACAGATCAAAATTATGTTGCTGATCCGACCGGACATTATGTATAAAATGCCAGTTCATAATATGAATCAGAAGCTTAGAAATAATTCGGTGTTGTTAAATTGGGTAACTTCTTATCGCAAATATATTGATTCAAAGTTATTTAAGATTGCAGACGATTATTTTATGAAGCAGCAGGATTATTCATATGAACTGGGAGAATGCTGGAATTATTATTTTCCATACAAGGTGGAATATCAGGAAAAATGGAAAGCACCAGATAATCCGTTTGTTGAATTCTTGAGGTATTCCTTATACAAACCAAGAGATATTTTAACCATGTTAAACGAGATGGTTGATGCAACAAGTGGTACGCAGTTTAAACATTCTGATTTTGAAGGTATTTTATCCAATTATTCGACGTATTTAAAAGGCGAATTGAAAGATTATATGTTAATTTATATGGATGATTCAGATTATAATAATTTTAGTATATTCTTTGATTATTTTCAGGGGCATAGAAATTTCAATTATAAATTTTTTGAGGAAAAACATTTAGAATATATAAAGTATTTAAGAGAATTAGGACGGAAGATTCCACCGTTTATGGAGACTGCGAGTGAAGCCTTACAGCTTTTATATGATACGAATATCATTTGTTATAAAATATATGAAACTTTGCCAAATGGCAAGCGGAAGAATAAAATGTTTTGGTCATATAAGGAACGTAATTATGCAAATATGCAGCCTGAAGTAAAGAAGGGCGGCGAATATTCATTTCATATGGCATATGCGAGAGCCTTTCGATTGTTTTAAAGTAAATATCATAGGATGATCACAAGGCCTTTAGATTATAATAAGTCTAAAGGCTTTCTTCAAAGATAGCAAAAAGGAGGCAGAATATGTCAGTGAATGTTGCGATTGGAGTGCAGGATTTTTCAACATTGATAGAAAACCATTATTTTTATGTGGATAAAACAGCCTTTTTAAAGGAATGGTGGGATAGTGGTGACAGTGTTACACTGATCACGAGACCAAGACGTTTTGGAAAGACGTTGACCATGAGCATGACGGAGCAGTTTTTCTCAATGGAATATGAGGGACGATCTGATCTGTTTGAGGAGCTGGAAATCTGGAATGACGAGAAATACCGCAATTTGCAGGGAACATATCCGGTCATTAGTCTTTCATTTGCAAATATAAAAGAACCAACCTATGAATTGACACAAAAGAAAATCTGCGACCTTATTGCACAATTATATTTCAAATTTGATTTTATAACAGAGAGCAATGCTTTGATTAAGGAAGAAGTGAATCTGTATAAGAAAATCATGAATCATATGGACTATGTAGATGCTACGCTTTCGTTAAACTATTTATCAGGATTTTTATATAAATATTATGGGAAAAAAGTGATCATTTTATTGGATGAATATGATACTCCAATGCAGGAAGCTTTTGTAGATGGTTACTGGGACGAACTGGTGACATTTACAAGAAGTCTTTTTAATTCAACTTTCAAGACAAATCCGGCATTGGAACGTGGCATTATGACAGGCATCACACGGGTGAGTAAGGAGTCTATTTTTTCCGATTTGAATAATCTGAAAGTAGTTACAACGACATCTGATGAATATGCCACAACATTTGGTTTCACAGAGCCAGAGGTCTTTGAAGCATTGGGAAAGTGCGGATTAGACAGTGAAAAGAGCGAAGTGAAAAGATGGTATGATGGTTTTATTTTCGGAGAATATAAAGATATTTATAATCCGTGGTCAATTTTAAATTATCTTGATTCACAGCAGTACACAACATATTGGGCAAATACAAGCGCAAACAGTCTGGTGGCAAAATTAGTCCGTGAGGGAAACCGCAATATCAAGAGTAAATTCGAAAAGCTGCTTTGCGGAGAGTGTATATGGTCAGAAATTGATGAACAGATTGTTTATGATCAGCTCAACGGTAATGAACAGGCGGTGTGGAGTCTTCTGCTGGCAAGTGGTTACTTAAAAGTCCTCTCTTATGAAAAGTACAAGGATATTCCGGAGGGAACTGAGCCAAAGTATCAGCTGGCACTTACGAATCTGGAAGTGAAACTGATGTTCCATCGAATGATTCATGACTGGTTCGCAATGGCGAGACCGGATTACAACGACTTTATTAAAGCAATGTTTGCCGGTGATGTGGATGCGATGAATGAATATATGAACCGGGTGGCCTTGCAGACATTCAGTTATTTTGATACCGGAGACAGAGCATCGGGAGCAGAACCGGAACGGTTTTATCATGGATTTGTGTTAGGATTGCTTGTTGATCTGCAGGACAGATATTATCTGAAATCGAACCGGGAAAGTGGTTTTGGAAGATATGATGTCATGCTTGAACCAAAGAATCCGGGAAAGGATAACGCAGTGATTCTGGAATTTAAAGTGCGCAGCACAAGAAAAGAAAAAAGTCTGGAAGAGACAGCGCAGTCTGCGATCACACAGATCCGGGAAAGAAAATACAGCGAAGAACTGAAAATGAAAGGAATTACAGTAAACCAGATTAAAGAGTACGGTTTTGCATTTGAAGGAAAGACCGTGTTGATCGTGGACTGATCGTCACAGCAAAGGAGGTCAAAATGGGACTTTATTTGAATCCGGGGAATGAAGAATTTCGAAATGCAGCGATTCATTCTAAAATATATGTTGATAAAACTGAGATGATTAAATTTACAAATTCACAACTTTTTGGTGAACATAAAAACATCTGTGTCAGCAGACCACGGCGTTTTGGAAAATCAATGGCAGCCAATATGCTGGTGGCATATTACAGCAAAGGCTGCGATTCGAAGGAATTGTTTGAAAATTTTAAAATAGCAGATGACAGCAGTTTTAAAGAACATTTAAATAAATATAATGTCATTCATTTAAACATCCAGCAGTTTTTGGGGCGGACAGAGACAATACATGAGATGTTGGAATTGCTTTCACGAAAAGTAACACGCGAATTGAAGCGGGAATTTGCAGATGTGACGTACTACGAAGAAGACTTAGTGTCTGTGATAGAAGAGATTTATGCACAGACACACAGCTTTTTTGTTTTTATTATTGATGAGTGGGATTGCATTTTCCGTGTAAAAGGGGAAGATACAGAAGCACAAAAATTGTATCTGAATTTCCTGAGAGATTTGTTAAAGAACCAGCCTTATTGCATTTTGGCTTATATGACCGGAATCCTTCCGATTAAAAAATATGGAGAACATTCTGCCCTTAATATGTTTGATGAATATTCCATGACCAATCAGCGTGAGCTGGCAGAATTTACAGGATTTACGGAGCAGGAAGTGCAGGAATTGTGCCCGCAGTATGACATGTCATATGATAAAATGAAACAGTGGTATGACGGTTATGATTTAAAAGGGATACAGATTTATAATCCGAGATCAGTCGTAATGTCACTTTCAGGACATGATTTTGACAGCTATTGGACCAAAACAGAGACTTATGAGGCATTAAAAAAGTATATCCAGATGGATATGTATAATTTGAAAGAACTTGTAACGAGACTGATTGCGGGAAGTTCTATTGAGATAAATCCAGATAAATTTCAGAATGATATGACTACATTTGCAAGTGCAGATGATGTCTTGACACTTCTAGTACATCTGGGATATCTGACTTATGATTTTGATACATGTACCGTTCATATCCCGAATCAGGAAGTACAGAAGGAATTTATTAATTGTATTGAAGATGGTGGCTGGGAACCGGTTATGGACGCAATCCGGAAATCCGAAGAGCTGCTTGCAGCCACAATCCGCGGTGAGGAAGAAACGGTTGCCCGGATGATAGAGAATGCACATCAGGAGAATACATCCATACTTGCCTATAATGATGAAAATTCATTGGCATGTGTGATCGCACTTGCGTATTATTCAGCGAAGAAGAATTATGTAGTATACCGGGAACTTGCCGGAGGAAAAGGATTTGCAGATATGGTGTTTGTTCCAAGAAAAACGACACAGACACCGGCAATCGTTGTAGAGCTGAAATGGAATCAGACAGCGGAAGCAGCGATCACACAGATCAAAAGAAAACAGTATGTCGAAAGCCTGAAGGATTACAGGGGCGAAGTGATACTTGTTGGGATCAATTATGAGAGCAAAGAGTTAAAGAAGGACGATTATAAAAAACATTCCTGCAAAATTGAGCGGATCACCATGGCATAATAGAGGGAAGGACAGGAGTTTCAGATATGGATGACGCACAGGCACAGCAGACCAATCCATTATTTGGTATTATTCCAAAAGAATTTTTCACACCGCTGGCATCGCCGAACAGACTTGTATATTGGGACTGTCTGTGCCGGTTGTTTCAGGCAATGAGTGCACAGCTTTCCTTTGGGATCGAGAGAGAAATCCTTGTGGATGAATTACAGTTTTATTTTGAACAGAATCAGGCAGCGGAATTTGAGGAAGATGACATAAATGGCATGGATTCCAGAAAAAAGGCAAATGAGATGCTGCGCTTATTGGAGAAGTACGGCTGGCTTGAGGTTGAGACAGATAAGAGTTATGTGCAGAGAGTCAATTTTTATGATTATGCCGTAAAAGTCATGAAAACGCTTCTTGAGATTTCAGACGGACGAAAGGTGGAATATCAGGGCTATATTTATACCATTTACAGCCTTGTGCGGACCAATACGGATCATCCGGCGGTTGTGTTACAGCAGATCCGGGATAATACGGATATGCTGATCACAGGATTAAAGAATCTCAATTCAAATATCAAACATTACATTGATGAACTGACAAAGCATAAGACCGTAGCGGAGATTATGAATGCACTGTTTAACGATTATATTACGAATATTGTAGATAAAGCGTATCACCGCCTGCTAACATCAGACAATGTCTCGAAGTTCCGGCCGGAGATCATAGAGCGGCTGGAAGCACATGGACATAGCTCACGTTATATCACAAAGACGTCGGAAGAGTTGGCAGCGATCCGGGAGATACCGGTCGGGCAGGCAGAAGAACTGGTATATCAGACATTGCATGAGATTGTGGAAGCGTTCCGGAATATGGATGATATTCTGGCAGAGATCAACCGGAAAAACACACAATACCAGAGAGCAGCAGTAAACCGTGCAAAGTTTTTGCTGGCAGGAACGGAAGATGTCAGAGGACAGATGAAAGAGATTCTCTTATATATTGGAGAGCAGATGGAACAGAGCCAGCTGGATCTGAATGGAATCTATGAGATTGAGTATCTGGAGAATCTGGTACGGTTGTTTGGAAGCAGTTTTATTGATGAAAAATCGTTTTACAGCCCAATTGAGGGAAAGAAAGAGTTTCATCCGCAGGAACTGATAGAGACCATGCCGGATGTGGAACTCCGGCAGGAAAAACTGCGGAAGATGACCGAAAAGATGCAGCGTATTTTAAGCCCGGAACGGATAGAGCGGTTTGTAGAAGAACAATTAGGAGACAGGGCAAAAATCTATGCGTCTGAGCTTCCGATGGAAACAATGGATGATTTTATCAGGCTGATCTATGTCAGACTGTATGGCTCCAGAAAAAAGATGCGATATCGGATTGAAAAGGCAGAAGGTGCGAATAAAATCAGTGGAGAGTTTGATTTCCCGGATTTTGCGATCATAAAACGCTGACAGCGCATAGCAGAGGGAGAGCAGAATGGATTTATTAAATGGCATGCTGCAGAAGGATCAGGATGAATTCCGCAGAATATGTAATAAACTGATTAATGTATGTTTTATATGCAGACAGAATCAGGCAACAAGAAGTGACTTCTATTTTATACAAAAGTACAAAGAAAAGTTTGAAGAATTACTTGGAGTACTCGGCTACAGATTAGAAATAAACGAAGAATATGGCGTTGTGCAGCTTACCAACGCCCTGAATACAAACCGGCAGAATTTAAAATTATATGAGTCCGTTATTTTACTCATATTGCGTATTCTGTTTGACGAGAAGAAAAGAGAATTGTCTGTGAGCGATGAAGTCATCGTGAATCTGGGCGATATTCAGGACAAGTTTTTAAGCCTGAAGATCCGTGACAAAATGATCGATAAGACGACGATGGGAAATGCACTCCGTCTGTTCCGGAGATATCAGCTGATTGAGCTGCTGGATTCGGATCTGAAAAATGAGGAGTCCAGAGTTTTGATCTATAATTCCATCCTGATGGCAGTGAGGGTAGAGGATATCAAGAGTGTATACGACAAAGTGGACAGTTATAGGAAAGGAAAATTAAAAGATGAAGAAACTGACCAGACTGAAGCTGATTAATTGGCATCGTTTCTCGGATGTCACGATAGATTTTGGGGACTCAACTCTGATTTCCGGCGAAAATGGAGCCGGAAAATCCACACTTTTAGATGCGATCCAATTTGTTGTGACCTGCTCCACAAATCATTTTAATAAGGCTGCCCATGAGAACGGCAAGAGAAAGCTGACCGGTTATATCCGGTGTAAGACCGGACGTGAAAATCATCCTTATGAGAGAACCGGAGAGATCAGTGCGCATGTCGCATTGGAATTTTATGAGGAGAGCAAGGAAAAGTATTTTGTCATCGGAGCAGTGATCGATTCGGCAACTGAAGGGCAGGAGACAGTCGTGCGTTATCTCATGGACAATGTGATGTTAGAGGATGAGATGTTTAAGATCGGAAACAGACCACGGACCATCACAGAATTTAGGTCGTTTAACAATAAAAACATCAAATTATTTGCAAAGACGAACGCAGAAGGCAAAAAAATGATCAAACAGCGTTTTGGAAGAATCGAGGATAAGTTCTTTCAGCTGATCCCAAAGGCGCTGGCGTTTAAACCGATTGATGATATCAAGGACTTTGTCTATTCCTATGTGCTGGATGAAAAAGAAGTCAATATTGATCATCTGCGCGAAAATGTAAGAAGCTATCAGGAGCTGGAAAAAACGCTGGAGGGTGTGAAAAACAGAATTGAAAAACTGTCAGAGATCGAATGCCACCACAAAGCAGTGGTGGATTGTATACAATCTGACCGGATGTATGAATATTTTATGGCACAGTCGGATCTGGATCTGACCAAAGAACAGATCGGCGTTCTGCAGGATGAGATCAGGCGCGAAAGTTACCGTCTGGAACAGCTGAATGCAAAGTGCAGCAGCATGAAAAAGGAACTGGAGAATAAGGAGGAAGTCCGCACACTGCTTTTAGCGGAACTGAACGCCAACTCAGATTTCCAGACGTTGGAAAAGCAGAAAAAATATCTGAAAGAATTACAGGAAAAAGAAGAAATACAATATCAGGAAAAGAAAAGACTGTTAGAGAGCGGAAAAAAAGCAGGACAGAAAGTAAAAAGACTGCTTGAAATACCGGATGTGGATGAATGCATGAAGCAGTATGATGAGCTGCTACACCGGCTGAAGGATACGGAGGACGTTGTTAGTGCACAGGAACTGATTGACCGGGCGATCGCTTACAAGAAGCATATGAGTACAAAACTGCAGAGGAAAAATTTAGAGATCCAAAGCCGGCTGAATGAGATCGCAGCAGACCTGCAGGAGACAGAGCAGCGGATCAGTAATCTGAAACAGCACCGGTTTTCCTATCCCTCGGCAGTCCAGCTTCTGATGTCGCGTGTGGAGCAGGAATTGCTCAAGATCGGAAGGACGGCAAAGCCGAGGATTTTGTGTGAAATGTTAGAAATCACGGATGAGACATGGAGAAATGCAGTGGAGGGCTATCTGAATACACAGCGATTTTATGTGTTGGTAGAGCCGGAACATTTTGACATTGCCCTTGGTATTTACGAAAAACTGAGAAGAGAAAAGAAAGCATACGGTGTGGGACTGATCAATTCCGGCAAACTCGAGGAATATGACATTGCACCAGCAGGAAGTCTGGCAACAGTTGTGGAGTCGAAGAGTATTTATGCGAAGCGGTATGTGAATATGGTTCTTGGTAAGGTACATATGTGTAAGAGAGTGGATGAATTAAAACAGTATCCGGTTTCTATCACACCAAATTGCATGCGCTATCAGAATCATGTCGCATCTGCGATCAGACCGGAAATCTATACAACTCCATTTATCGGCAAGAATGCATTCAAAGTCCAGTATGAGCAGGCACTGCAGAAAAAGGAGGATTTAAACCGGCAGAAAATAGAATGCAAAGACCGTATGACACATATGGAAGTGACGCTGCAATGGCTCGAGTGGGATGATGATACAGATGTGAAGTATAGGATTACAATTGTATCAGAACTGAAAAGGACAGGACTTGAGATTGAAAAATGTGAGACGGAGATCCGTAATCTGCAGCAGAATACGACCATGATCGAAAAGCAGATCCGTGCGGATGAAATGCGGAAAGAGTGTGAGGAACTGAAAAGCCACATTTCCAAAAGTGACAGGGAAAGCGGAGCCTGCGAACTGAAAATAAGCAATGCAAAAGACAGGCTTGTGGAGTGCGAGGATGAGTGCATACACAAGAATGAACTGATCACAGACATTGCCCAGAAAGCAGAAAACGAGATCGTGCTCTGGAAGAAAGAATACGAAAAACAGACCGGTGATAAGACATTAGAGCAGTTCCGGCAGAATTTTGACCGGAGACGTAAGGCGAATAATACAACAAAAGAGAATGCGGATAAGAAAATGACAAGTGCGATGTACGATTACAAAACGGCATTTGATTTTGGTGCAGCAGCTACGTTAGAAGCATATCCGGAGTATGCGGCAGTTCAGGAGAGACTGGTGAACTCCGAGCTTCTGAATTATGAAGAAAAAGTAAGAAAAGCAAAATTATCGGCAGAGGAAGAATTCCGGGAACAGTTTTTATCCAAGCTTCAGGAAAATATGAAGCAGGCACAGGGAGAGTTTAGAGAACTCAATAAGGCATTGAAAGATATCACCTTCAGCAATGAAAGATATGAATTTTTATATTTGCCGAGCAAAAGCTATGGAAAATATTACGATATGATCATGGACGATTTCAATGTAGTGCAGGGAGAGTCCATTTTCAGCGGTCTGTTTCATGAGAATCATAAGGAAGTCATTGATGAACTATTTTCAAAGCTCGCACTGGATCAGGACAATGGGATCAAGGCATTAGATGAATTTACGGATTACCGCACCTATATGGATTATGATATTAAGATCACCCATGAGGATGGCAGCTATTCTCTTTACTCTAAGGTTTGTGAGGAAAAGAGCGGAGGCGAGACACAGACCCCGTTCTATGTGACGGTAGCCGCATCCTTTGTCCAGTTGTACAATAATAATATCGGCGGAGAGGCAATCGGGCTGGTGATGTTTGATGAGGCATTTAACAATATGGATGATGAGAGGATCGGGGCAGTTCTTGAGTTTATGAACAGACTGCCGCTTCAGATCGTGATCGCAGCGCCGCCGGATAAAATCCAGTATATCGGTCCGAAAATGCAGGAGACATTATTAGTACTGACAGACGATAAAGTAAGCTTCGTGGAGGAGTATCGTTATGCATCCGGTCGAAAATAAGATATTGAATGATCTATTGGACAAATACGAAAACAGTAAGCTCTCCAGAGGAGAAAACCAGAGAGCGATCCATATTGCATTTCCGTTCAATAAGAAGACGATGCCAAAGTATTTCGATGAGAGCTCGCTTGAGATAGAAACCATTCACGCAGCCGCAGAACAGATGGAGCGTGAGGGACTGGTCGCAATCGCATGGAAAAACCAGAAGCCCGGATATATTATCGAGAAGCTTGTACTCTGTGAGGATCATGTGGAAGAGGCATATGAGAGGCTTGGCAGGAAGCCGAAGAGGGAAGCCGAGGCACGTACAAAACAGATTTTGGAGCAGTTTTATCAGAAAACGCAGGGTGAGATAACAAGAAGCTTTTTGTCCCGCATGATAACGCGGCTGGAAAGCGAACAGTCAGTAAAAGAATATCTCGACATTATGGATCACAGGAAAACAGAACAACTGATTGACACTTTAGATAAAGTAGAGCAGAACAGGAAAGAATGTTATATCAGGGAATTTTCCATAGAACATTTTCATGACAGCAAAGTATTCGAGACACTGATCCCAAAAATCTGTAAAATATTCCGGGAGGAAAATGAAGAACTGACAGGATTTGAAAATGAAGAAATTCTTGCGGAGTATCAGATTTATAAAACACCGGGCTATGTGTATATGAAGGGAAACGTACAGATTTACAGCGCCGGAAAGCAGGCTGCAGATATCAGTGCTTTTCCAGAAGGGATTGCTGTTGCGGTGGGGAGTGAGGAGGATGTACCGGATATCTGTCCGGATCAGACGATTGATAAAGTATTCACAATTGAAAATCTGACTTCTTTTTACCGTTTTAAACAGGAACACAGTCTGGTGATCTATCTTGCGTTTATCATAACCACAGCAGACGAAATCTGCTGATGCAGATTTATCAGAAATTGCCGGATGCACAATATTATCATTTTGGAGATCTGGATGCAGGCGGATTTTATATTTTAGAACACTTGAAAAGAAAAACAGGGATCCCATTTCAAATGTTTCAAATGGACATTGAAACATTGAAAAAGTATGAGGATTATGCGAAACCATTGACAGAGAATGACAAAAAGCGGTTGATGCAGTTAGAAAAAATGGAACTGCCGGACAAAGAGAGAAAACTCATCACTTATATGTTACAAAAAGGAATAAAGCTGGAACAGGAATGTATTTCCGAATCCCAGTAAGGAGCATAGATCATGTGGAAACTAAAACAGATTTTTGATGGAGAATACGGCTGCGAAGAGCGGCAGCTGGGAGAAAAAGAAAAATGTCTTGTGATTCTCGCAAATGAAGAGGGAGAAGAAAAGACATTTGAGGCGAATGAGGACTGGATTGCGGCAATCGAAAAACTGTCAGCAAATCCGCTCATGAAAATAATTATCAGTAAGCCGATGGCGAAAGACTGCCAGTACAAAAAGATCGTGGTGGAGAAGAAAGGCGATGGCTATCAGGCGGCAAAGTATACAGAGAAACAGGTGTTTCACGATAATTTTGGCGCAGACGATCTGCAGGGCTTTTTGATGGAAGCCATACATGATACATTCCTGCAGGTAAATGCATGGGATGAGAAAAAAGAATACAGTCTTCTGATCTCAAAGAAAGGTGCGGTGACACTCAGGGCGAAAGCTTCAAAAGAAGCACCAGACACAGTCACAGAGCATAACCGGAAGAAAAATTACATTTTGGATGAGGGACAGGTGATCCCGCCGCTGGTGGATATGGGTATTTTTACCGGAGAGGGAAAAGTGGTAAAGTCCATGTATGATAAGTTCCGCCAGATCAACCGTTTTATCGAGATGATCGATGATGCAATCCGGGAATATAAAGGCAAGGAGATCCACATCATTGATTTCGGGTGCGGAAAGTCTTACCTGACTTTTATCATGTATTATTATTTTACAGAGATCCGGCATATGAAAGTGCAGATGCTTGGACTCGACCTGAAAAAAGATGTCATCGAAAAATGCAACCGGGCGGCGGAAAAATATGGCTATGACGATCTGCGCTTTGAGCTAGGTGATATCAATGGATTTCAGACGCCGTTTGACGTGGATATGGTCGTGACGCTCCATGCCTGCGATACTGCGACAGATTTTGCACTCTACAATGCAATTACATGGAATGCAAAAATGATTTTTTCCGTACCATGCTGTCAGCATGAGGTGAATAAGCAGATCCAGAGTGAGGATTATTCCCTGCTCACAAGATATGGCATTATCAAAGAGCGTTTTTCAGCGCTGACAACAGATGCGATCCGGGCGAATCTTTTGGAGTGCTGCGGATACAAAACCCAGCTGTTGGAATTTATTGACTTTGAACACACACCGAAAAATATTTTGATCCGTGCGGTCCGCCGCCCGGTCTTACCGTCCTCTGCGAAGAAAAAATATTTAGCGGAAGTGGAAAACATGTGCAGGGAATTTCACTTAGAGCCAACCCTGTATACATTATTGCGGAACGATTGCAAAGTATGATAGTATAAATGGAGCAGAAAACACAAAGGAGCGCAGGTATGGAAGATATTTTAGCAGCATTTCCGGATAGAGAAACATTTGACCGTTACTGGGAGGAAAATTATGTTCCGGTAACTTATGAGGATGTAAAAGAGGCATTTGAAGATTTCGTGACCTCCGCAGGCGGACATATCTTTTTGTCCGATTACGAGGAGGGTGGATGCATTTCCAAAGAGGATTTTAAGGACAATCTTTCCCAGGAGGCGCAGTTTGCCTTTCAGGATGGTCTGACGGAAGTATTTTATGACAAAAACCCGGATTTATATGAGACAGCCTTTGCTATTTTTGAGGAGGCACAGATGTCTGGAAATCAGGATGTAAATGTGGCAGTTACGTTTCATGAAACATTTAACCGCCTGTATGCAGAGTTTTTAGATCGTTTATTTGAAGAGAAAGGCAGTATATGGCAACGTTAGGAATTCCACAGAATACCATAGAGGTTTTACAGAAATATAATTTTAATTTTCAGAAGAAGTTTGGACAGAACTTTCTGATCGATACGCATGTGCTTGAGAAGATCATTGAGGAGTCCGGAATCACAAAGGATGATTTTGTTTTGGAGATCGGACCTGGAATCGGCACAATGACGCAGTATCTCTGCGAGAATGCAAGAGAAGTGGCAGCAGTGGAGATTGATAAAAATCTGATCCCGATTCTGGCAGACACACTCAGCGCATACGACAATGTGGAAGTCATCAATGATGATATTTTAAAAGTAGATATTAATAAGCTGGCAGAGGAAAAAAACGGAGGAAAGCCGATCAAAGTTGTGGCGAATCTTCCATATTATATCACGACACCGATCATTATGGGATTATTTGAAAGCCATGTGCCGATCGACAGCATTACGATCATGGTGCAGAAAGAAGTGGCAGACCGTATGCAGGTGGGACCGGGAACGAAAGAATATGGGGCACTCTCCCTTGCAGTGCAGTATTATGCGAAACCCGAGATTGTTGCGATCGTTCCGCCGAACTGTTTTATGCCCCGCCCGAATGTCGGAAGCGCAGTGATCCGTCTCACAAGACATAAAGAAGTGCCGGTGCAGGTGAATGACGAAAAATTAATGTTTAAGATCATCCGTGCATCCTTCAATCAGCGCAGAAAGACGATGACAAACAGTGTCGGGAACAGTCCGGAGCTGTCCGTGTCCAAAGAACAGATGGCAGCAGCTCTTGAAAAATGCGGGCTTTCTGCAACCGTGCGCGGAGAAGCACTGACCCTTGCGCAGTTTGCCGAACTTGCAAATGTGCTTTCGGAAGATACAGGGAAGTAATGTGAAGTATAAAAATCCGTCATATTTTAAAAATCCAATTCATAAGGTTGCGTTAGGAGTTCACTGCAAGCAGTCTATTAATAGTATGAATTGGAGGAAATATGGCGGATTATAAAAGACTGGTTTCATATATTTATGCGTACCCGGGCGGTGTCCGGGATAAAAATGTCGGGTTTGCCAAAGCGGAGGTCAGAAACGGACAGTTTAAGCTGACAGTTTCCGTAAAAGGCGTCTATACAGATACCCCTGAGTTATTTGGCGTTTATGTGATGGTTGATGGAAAGAAACATCAGCCGGGCGGGTTTACCCTGCTAAAAACAGGAACAGTCATGATCAATCAGGGAATCGGACAGTATCAGGATTTATTCAATCCAATGAATATCAATCAATCAGGTTATACATTTGAAGATATCAGCGGCATTGCGCTTGCGAGAGAAAATGAGGACTTTTACCGTATGTTCAGTCTGTGGGAGGATTGTATACTGAATACAGAGGACATTACATTTGCACAGCCGGAAGCGGCGGGC